>Ga0209039_10001308_pt1 | contig 23559 bp, 18 predicted proteins | sample BogFormECP12_OM1_FD_188238 | JGI IMG/M metagenome (GOLD analysis project Ga0209039, IMG submission 188238) | Bog forest soil microbial communities from Calvert Island, British Columbia, Canada - ECP12_OM1 (SPAdes) (version 2) | ecosystem: Environmental > Aquatic > Freshwater > Wetlands > Bog ... | reverse complement strand
GCTATGAGGGCCATTCGCTCATCGTTCGCCAGTTTTTTCACCAACAGATACATGCCGAGGATGCCGAGGATTGCGTAGACCAGCCCGCTATTGATGAAAAATACCTTGAAGAGCGGGGCCGTGATCCCGGTGATCAGGTAGACGCTGTCGCAGAGGATGTGCCACAGGGGGAACGGCTCATAGACCGTGAAAATATCCGTCACGTGGCCCAGCTGCAGCAGGCTTTCCGCCCACCAGACATGCGGCAGCGTATCCGTACGGCCGATGAAAAAATAATAGTTGAGCGTGACGCCCCAGATGAGGTTCAGCGAGTATACGATGACCTGGAATAGGATGACCAGCGAGCGCTTTCCGCTCAGATCGACGTACAGGATCTCGAATAACAGGATAAGGGCGAGCGCGGCCATCCAGATGAAATATGCCATGGGCCGGACGTCGTACAAGTACAGGATCGCGACGGATATAGTGAAAATGACCGTAAAGCACGTGAGGAGCGCATAAAATGCCCTCTTACCGGCTCCTCCGGCGCTATCCTTATCCATCTCCACCACGATCTCCTGCTCGCTCATTTTTCCTTGACATCCTTCCTTAGATCATAAATTCCCGCGTCCGCTCTTCGGGGCGATAAATTTCTTGTAAACCATATACAGTATAGGCGCGACGATCAGCGGGATATCGATGTAGAGGCTCAGCAGGAAAAAGTTATACTTATGCAGCGCAAGCGTCCCCACGATGGCGCCGACGGCCACCAACGGGAGTAAAAATACCAGGATATTTCCCAGCTGCTCAAAGCTTATCTTGAAATTGTGGTATTCCAGATAGACGAGGCCGGCGCCCACCAGTATCCCGGCCATGAAGATGACGAAAAAGATCAGCATGGAACCCTGCATCGGGTTGAACAGCCACGTCAGGAAGCTTCGGTTGTCGATCCCGGACGAAGGACTCTGGGTTAACTCATCGTCCAGCGAAATGGTATATTTTTCGGCAGGTAAAATGTATCCCGGATTCATCGCGTTTATTCCCTGTAGTGCCGGCTTTACCGCTATACCCGCCAGTAAAACGGATACGATGGCACAGGCTATGACCAGTGCTATTATCACCTTTTGTTTAATTTCCGATCTGGACATAATATGCTGCTAAACTATCCTTTCTTACCATATAAATAGTTCGTGAGCCATATTTAATAACGGTTATATGGCCTTATATTAACGCGTGCTCGTTCTTGTCCCCTCGGCCTATACCTTTGTAGATGAAGCCTTCGCCGATGAACAGTTCCGGGTCGATGATATTCCTGCCGTCGAGGATGACCGGGTGCTCCTTGCCCGTTAATTTTTTAACGGCCTTCGCCTGCAGCGCCCTGTAATCCTTATGGCCGGCGAAGATCGCAACGACGTCGGCATTCGCCAGCGTCTCCGTAAGGTCGTGGGATATGGGCACGCCCGGATAATCCAGCACGTGCGGGTCATGGACTTCCACCATGGCGCCGTCCCTTAACAGCAAGTCCCGGTATGTCTCCGAGGGCGTATTCCTCGCGTCGTCGGAGTCGTTGATGAACGCCCAGCCCAGTATGGCGATCTTGGCCTGGACCCGCTTCTTATTGATGCGCTCCAGGGCGCGCACGGTCAGGTTATACATGTGCTTCGGCATGAAGTCGTTGATATTGCGGGCCAGCACGAAGAGCGAGTCCTTGCCCTCCGGATAATCGAGGTGGCAGCCCGAGATCTTGACGCCTCTTTCGAGGTGATAGGTATCCTTCGTCAAACAGTGCCCTCCGACGCCGGCGCCCGGCCACAGGATGGCCCGGGTGATGCCCTCGCCTTTCAGGCTGTCGATGCCCGACCGGACATCGTAGACGTTAATGCCCATGGCCTCGCAATACAACGCTAATTCGTTGATCGCGGCGATCTGCAGGTCCCGGAACGTGTTCTCCGCCGTCTTGGTGATCTCGGCGGCCCTGGCCGTCATGGGTATGAGCTTTCCTTTAGTGAGCACCGGCGCATATAGCTCCATGGCACGCTGCGTGCTCCGTTCGTCGATGCCGCCGACGATGCGGTCGTGCTCCCGGATGTTGCGTAAAAGTCGTCCGACCATTACGCGTTCGGGCGCATGGGCGAGCATGAAATCCCTGCCGGCCACCAGGCCCGATTCGTCCTCCAGGATCTGCCTGGCCATGCCGTCGGTGGTGCCCGGCGTTATGGTGGACTCGAGCACGACTAAGGTGCCCTTTGACAGGTTTTTGCCTACGAGTCGCAGCCCTTCGATGAGCGCCCCGAAGTCCGGCACCAGGTCTTTTGGGTCCTTAAAGGGCGTCTGGATCGCCAGCGCGATGGCGTCGAGCTCCTTGATCCTTGAAAAATCGGAAGTGGCCTTGAACTTGCCAGCCGTGATGACCCGCTTGAGCATGTCGTCGATCCCGGGCTCATCGCCCTTGAGTGGGCATTCGCCGCTATTAAGCATTTTGATCTTATAGCCCGAGGTCGAAGAGTCCCGCTGGAAGCCGTATACAATGTCGAATTTGCCCGAATCCGCCAGAAGCAGTGCGGACGGTATCCCCACGTATCCCATGCCTACAACGCCGACTTTTCTTAAACTTTCCTTATTATCGAAATTGCTTTTTGACATATTTCTCTCCGTACAAGCTATTATTTAGACCAATGGCTTAGACAAACGGTGCTTTGTACCTTACCATTTTATCTTGCAGTTACAGCCTTATTATCGCATGGTTGATAAATTATTTGGTAAATTAGGCATTATCGGAGAAAATTAATCGTCACTAAAAATATTGGTTCTTTGTTAAATGGGTTTAGCGTTTGACCTGTATCCGTTTAAGATATACGTACGATCCCTTCGGTTTCCCAACACGAACGGCACTAAAACTTTTTTAGAGGGACACAAAACTGCGAAGGCCACTAGCAACACGGCTAAACCACTAATTGCTCTAAGGCTCTATTCAAGCTCACTAATGCACCAAGGGCACAGCTATTAATACACTAAAGAGTTCCGCGAAAAATCGAATTGGGCACAAAAATGATACAATTAAAAGGACCACAATTTCAGCTAACCCGATACTTAGTGGATTGGCTGAAAAGTGGAACTCTGGTGCTGTGGTTCTTTTGGGTATCGTTTTTGTGTCGTTCGGTTTTTTGCGGAACTCTTTTGGGTATTAATAGCCGTGCCCTTGGTGCTTTTGTGAACTTGCATTGAGGCTTTGTGAAGTTGGTGGTTTAGTTGTAATGCTGGTGGATTTTGTATTTTTGTGTCCCTCTAAAAAAAATTTTGTGTGGTTCGTGTTGGGAAACCGAGAAGTTGTACACAACACTCAAACAAAACAAACGACGTTCACATATCAGGCCAACTTCATTTTTCATTAATATTCCTTGAACATTTAAAGAAGAACCAGATAGTTTTAATCATAAAGCCGAAACATTATGGACTGGATATATGACATCATTTAATGATTTTAACTTAAGCGAGCCAGTAAGGGGGTCGCTGAGCAAGATGGGCTTCACGCAGCCCACGCCCATTCAGGAGCAGGCCCTACCCATCGCATTACAGGGCCGCGACCTGGTCGGTCAGGCGCCGACCGGCACCGGAAAGACGGTGGCCTTCGGGATACCCATCGTCGAAGGTTGCGATATCCATTCGAAACAGGTACAGGCGTTGGTGATAGCGCCGACCAGGGAACTGGCGGTCCAGGTCGCCGAAGAGGTGGACAAGATCGGAGAGTTCAAGGGCGTCCACACGCTGCCCGTGTATGGCGGCCAGGACGTCCACCGGCAGATCCACGGGCTCCGGAGCAACCCGCAGGTGATCGTCGGCACCCCGGGCCGTCTCCTCGATCATATCATGAGGATCAGGACCATCAGCCTAGACCACGTCAAGATCGTCGTTCTGGACGAGGCCGATAAGCTCCTGGAAATGGGCTTTCTGGAGGATACGAAGGCCATTCTAAGGAAAATACCTGATGGTTGCCGCATCATGCTCTTCTCGGCCACCATGCCCGAACCCGTCATCGAGCTGACTCAAAAATTCATGAAGGAGCCAGCCATGATCGGCATAAAGGACCGGCGGGTCAGCGTTCCGTCGATCGCCCAATACTACGTGGAAGTCCAGGAGAAACAAAAGTTCGACGTGCTGGTCCGGATGCTTTTGATACAATCGCCCGATGTCGCCATCGTATTCAGCAGGACGAAAAAGAGGGTGGACGAGCTCTCGGAAGCATTATCCATAAAGGGCTATTCCGTCCGAGGCCTGCACGGGGACCTCGAGCAGCCCGAGCGTGACCGCATCATGAAACTGTTCAAGGATGGCGGGCTCCGGATATTGGTGTCCACCGACGTAGCCTCACGGGGGCTCGACATAAGCGGCGTAACTCACATCTATAATATCGACGTACCAGAGGATCCTGAAAGCTACGTCCACCGCATCGGCAGGACAGGGCGCATGGGCAGGAGCGGCGTCGCCGTTACATTCGTAACGCCGGTGGAAAAGAAAGTCCTGAAGAATATGGAGCAATATGCCGGACAGCGGATATCGGCGCTCGATATCCCGACCGATCAGGATGCCGTCGCCGGACAGAAGCGAATGGCCGGGGAAAAGATCATGAAGGCCGTCGAATTGAAGGATAGCCTGAAATACGTGGACATGGCGGAGAGCCTGCTAAAGGACAATGACCCCGCGGCCGTTTTATCCGCCGCGCTGGGCCTGATCATAAAAGAGCCCGACCTCAGGCCGGTAGAATTCACGGAAATGCCGCCTGGAAAGGCCAAGAGCGAAGAAAAGCTGTTTAAGGAACGCGGCAGGGAAAGCAAAGACAGGGCGCGCGGCCGAAAATATCCCCGTCGATGACGCTGCTCTTTTTATTTCCCAAAAACGCGCAAGGGCCAAAAACGAAAAATAATGTTGGGCCCCAAAAAGGGGCTTTTTAATTTTACTCTTTGGGCGTCTCTTGTGGTGTCGCCGGCGCTGCCTGTTCTGCAGGAGCGGGTACCGGTGCCGGTGCCGGAGCAGGCGCCGATGCCTGTACGGGCGGCTTGGACACAACTTCAGACTTGCCGATCTCTACCCTTCTTAATGGATAGATGTTCTTAGTCGCCTTGTAGACCTCGGCCGCGACCTTTCCGTTCACGACATCCGCGACGAGCTCGTTAAAGGTAAGCTCTTTGGACCGGTTCCGGACGATGTCGACCATGATCTTGCGGATGCTCTCGATCTGGGAAGTCCTTGCTCTCTTGACGGTGAAGACCAGGGGCTTTAAGCGCAGCTTGCAGCCGTCCTTGGTGGTGACGACGAGGTTGGCGTCGATCTTTGACGTGCGGCGCTTGACGAGGGACCTCATGTAGTCCTTGGTCATCTCATGGCCGATAAAAGACGTATATGCGTTGCTTCCGCCGATCTCGTCGATCTTGAATATCATCTTGGTGTTCTGCTTGGACCAGTCGCCGGTGATGTCACCGAGCGTGGATTCCATGATCCTGCCGATCATTTTATCGGGCTCGTCGGCAAGCGTCTCGCCGATGTTCGCCCGGTTGAACTCCGCCGGCGCGAGGACCTGGTACCAGTTCTTGGCCCGGAACGCGTCGACCTTCTTTGCTATTTTTCTCGCCATTGATATCTCCTCTGTAGTGTTAAGGGTGGTTCGATGAACCACGACCGCATTACGTCTCCAATGAGACGTAGCCGTGCCCATACGGGCACACGCCTGGATAGAGGCGTTTCACACTATCGAAAATGATAGCCTGAATTGACTGGAGTATAGATATACGAAGGGGTATATATGTATTACTAAAATACTTGGTGACTAAGTTTTTGCTTTTTTCTTTTTAGGGGGTTTTGCGTCCATTCTTTTAATGTCGGTGAAAAAGTTCATCATGGAAAATTTCACTTTATCGGGCTTGATGTCGGCAAACTCCCTGCGCTCATCCTCGGGGAACTGGTTATAGATCGAATAGCGCTTCATATCCTCGGCCGACTGTTTGGTGAATCGGTGGTCGATAAGGACACGAATGCCATAGTCTTCAGGCGATCTCACGACACGGCCGTTGGCTTGCCGGATACGCCTGATCGTCGGATAAAGGACGCCGTAGTCCCATCCTTTTCCGGGCCCGAATTTAGTCTCGTAGGCGTTTTGCACGGCCTCCATCCGGTCGTTCAACGACGGAAAGCCGATGCCCACGATGACCACGGTGCGGCACCGGTCGAACTTATAGTCGACGCCTTCGGTGAGCGTTCCCCACAAATAAGAGATCAGGACCGCCTTACCGCCATCGTCGCCATGCTTGAAGAACTCATTCTTGGTGGCCTGGGCGGAGACGCCGGCCTCATCCCGGAAGACCGGCACGGCGACCTTGATCAGCCGGGTGTACCGCTCAGCCTCCGATGAGCTCGGGAAAAAGATCAGCACGTTACCGTCGGAGCCGTTGATGATATCCTCCAGGAGCGCGATGAGCCTGTCCACCAGGTCCGGGATGTTGCGGTTCTTGGCGAACTGGGGCGGCACGTCTACCGCCAGGGTCCTGCGCCTCTCCACGGGGAAGGACGTGCCGAACCCGAGCTCTTCGGCCTCCCGCTCGATGCCCAGAGTGGAGCGTACCATGTCGAACGGCTTCAGGGTCGCGGACATGAGCACGACGGAATATGCCCCGTCCATGATGGGCTTGGTCACGTCTGTCGGTATGCAGTTGAACAGCTCGATCCGCCCGTAGACCTCGCCGTCCCTGCTCCTGCGGACGTTCAGGATGGGGTAGTGGTTGACGTCGCCCGAAAGCTTAAAATATTGGAGCATAAAGGTGGCCACGTCCAGAAGAGACGACGACTTTTTTACTTCCGTTTTACCCTCCTTGAACTCCTTCCGGTATGCCTCGTCGATGTCCAGCCCGATGTCTATCGCTTCGCCCAGGACATTAAAAACATCGATATCCCGCCCCTTAAGCTCCTGGAGGAGCTTCTGCGACAGCGTGTCCTCCTTGCCCCGTGGGTCCCGGATCGTGATGTCCGCCCATGAATACGTGAGGCGCTCGGCGTCCCCGAAGCCGAACCGCGACTCATAGGTCGACCGGATGGTCTTGTGGAGCAGCATCAGGAAGTACTCGATGTCGTCCCTCCTTTTGCTGGTGATCGAGGCCGCCTCCATGATCGAGCGCTCCACGGTATGCTCCGATAACGTCATGGATGAATGGGAACGCGCCTGGGCCTCGAGGTTATGGGCCTCGTCGAAAATGATGATGACGTCGGACAGAGTACACCCCATCCAGGAGAGGACGCGGGCCTGGATGTCCTCGTCCAGCATATGGTGGTAATTGCAGATGATCAATTCGGCGTCCTTGAGGTGGCGCTTCAATAGCTCGTAGCCGCATTGTTTCTTTTTTATGGCTTCTTCGACGATGTCCTCGGGGCTGCGCACGCCCCTAAAAAGCCAATCCTTGAACGACTGGTTATCGTCCTTGAGTACGGCCATTAAATAAGGGCATGTGCGCTTTTTTAATTGGGCGATCTTATCCTGCCCCGCCATGGCCTCGGCGGCGATGCTCTGGCGCAGGTCCGCATAGCTGTGGTCTTCCCGGACCTTTACGACGGCCGCCTTATCCTTCTCCTTCAGCTTCACCAGGTCGCGTTCCAGCTCCATCAGCTCATAGGTATTTTCCCGCAGGAGATTACATTCATCGTACTCTTTTTCGAGGGGGCACATATGGACCTTGCCCTTTAGGACTGCCACGCGTATATCCGCGATGGCCTTGATCTCCCGGGCCTCCTGGATGAACTGCTCCATCTGCTGGTGGACGTTCGTCGCGATAATGACCTTTTTATTCTTTTCCCTGGCGATGGCCAGCGATGGTGCCAGTGCCGACAGCGTCTTGCCTGTGCCGCACGCCCCCTCGAAGAGGACCGGCTTGCCCGCTAAGAGTGCACCATATATCCTGTCCATGGCCTCTTTTTGGTTCGGGTAAAAGGACGGTTTCGGGAAGAATTTTTCATATGCGGCGGGCATGTTGCGCTATCGTTACTCCTTTCTGGATATATGCTTTTACTATTTAAAATAAAGATGGACATGGCGAAAGTAATCATAGCCTGCTGTATAAATGTAATTATGTTCGTTGCTTATCGAACAAAACCTATATAATCTATCAAAACAGAGTGGTTATCATGCCAAAATGGGTTTGTGAAGTCTGCGGGTATGAGCACAGGTTCCTGTGCAGGCCGGGATGCCAGGCCTTTGCGCATCATGGCACGTGCTGTCCGGCAAAATGCCCTAAGTGCGGAGCCCCGTCGAGCAAGATGCACATGGAATGAACGCTAATTTTATACTTTTGGCTTATCATAAGATTATTAGTCTCATATCTCAATATATGGCCTATCGGGGTTTTAAGTTCAATGAGAATCGCTGTCCTATCGGATACGCACCTGAGGGCTAAAATGCCGCAGGAGATACTGGATATCCTGCATGATGCAGATCTAGTTGTCCATGCAGGCGACTTCATCGGTAAAGATGTTTACGACTCTGTCAAGGCAAGCTCAAAAAAGTTGATCGCTGTCTATGGCAATAGCGATTGTGAGGAATTAAAGGCGTTACTCCCCGAGAGCGAGATCTTCGAGGCCGAAGGCACTAAGATCGGCGTCGTGCACATGGGCCGCCACGGCACGGACCTGACGAATATGCGCTACCTGGCGCTTGAGATGGGCGTGAGCGTGCTAATCTATGGGCATGTGCATAGCCCCGTCATCGATAAGACAGACGTTCTCCTGCTTTGCCCGGGCAGCCCCATATTCCCGAGGATGGCCGACCCCACCATGGCCATACTGGATATTAGCGGCGGCAACGTGAGGGTGGACATCGTTAAGACCTCCACCGGCCAGATGTGTAAGTCCATGGACTATGCTCGGTCGCTCGGCGATAATGAATAATTGGCTATTTTTCTGACTTACGATCCGCTATTTATGTCAAGGGTCGTTTGCGGCGTAAACTCGATAAACCGGTTGGCGGCATAAAAAGCACGTTTGGAGACCTTATAGCGCTCGCGTATCTGCTCCGCGACGTTAGTCCTTACGATAATCCTTTTTTCCCGATACTTTTCCGAGGATGAAAGGTGTTGTAAGGCACTGTAGCAATCCCGTATTTTTTCATCTTTTAACAAGGACAGGTATTGTTCTAATGTTAAAATGTAGATCGTATCAGGCTGTGTGTGTCCTTGCTCCATATAAATTACCTCATGGGGAGATGACGCCATGATATATGTAGTTATGATATATGAATGTGTCCCCCATCCCGGCGTAAGTTCAATCGGCATGCTCAGGACGATTTTTTAAATTAATCGAAAATGTTAAAGTAAAGGTGCAAGAATCTATAAATATATAATTACTAGAATTTATATGGTCAGGAGGCACGCGGCTCAACATGAGCCTTAGCGCCTGCAAGAGGAGCAAATAGATACTAATTATATTTATACCATCGATGTTAATTGGAAATTGATGCCAAAAACATACGTGCTCGACGCTTCCGCGTTCATCTATGGGATGTTCCCGGATGGCGAGCTGATGACGCCGCCAAAGGTGTACGAGGAAGTAAAGGACGAGGCGTCCCGGCTTAAGCTGGAGCTGCTCAAGGGCCTCGTCGTAAAAGAGCCTGATGCGACGTCGGTCGAGCGGATAAAAAGGGCGGCGGAAGAGACGGGCGATATCGCGAAGCTCTCCTCCCCGGATATAGACCTGCTGGCGCTGGCGGCGGAAGAAAAAGCCTCGGGGAAAGAGGTCGACATCCTGACGGACGATTATGCCGTCCAAAACGTTGCCCGTAAAATGAGTTTATCCATCATACCGCTGCATCAAAAGCGGATAAAGTATAAAATCGTGTGGGAAAAACGGTGCATGGGATGCAACCGGACCTATAAGGAGGGCGATGTTTGCGAGTTCTGCGGCTCCCCCCTGAAGCTGAAGAAACGGTCGGTCAAAAGGTAACCAGGGCCAAAATGGCCGAGAGGTAACCAGATGAGAAACGTTAACGATCTGATTGAAAAGGCGATCGAGCTGAGGAACCGCGGCCTGCGGTCGGGCGAGATCGCCGACGAGCTGAACATCTCGAGGGAGACGGCCACCTGGCTTCTCACCCGCGCTAAAAAGGAGAGCGGCGTACCGGCCCCCAAGGACATTTTCGTGGACTGGAGTATGATCGGGAAAAGCTCAAGCAGGCTCATGCTCATCGCGACCTGCATGGCTGACATGGTCGAGGAGACGCTCAACGAGCTCGATACCAACGTCGACGTCGTCGTCGGCGTGGCGCTGAGCGGCGTGCCGCTGGCGAACATCGTGGCTTACCAGTATGGCGTTGAGCTGGCCGTCGTCCATCCCGCCAAGCACCGCTATAACGGGGAAAAGGATGTGGGCGAGGCCAGGGCGACGATGAGCGAAAATTATGCCACCGTCCGCGGCAAGCGGTGCGTCGTCATCGACGACGTCATTACCACCGGCAGCACCGCGGAAGAGACGATCAAGCTGATCCAGGACAGCGGCGGCGAGGCTGTGGCCGTGGCGGTCATCATCGACAAGAAAGGCGTGGAATCGGTGGATTCCGTGCCAGTGCGCTCACTGGTGCGCGTCGGGCGCGTGGACTAAAAAGCCCGTTAACCTCTTACTGGAAAATAGTCCTGTCCGTAGATAAACCGTTTATTCCGCGACAGTATACAATAAAATATTTTTACTTATTTTTACGTCTCATCGACGAGCGTATGCCATTTTACGATAATCTATCCGGCAGTTAATATTCGCACCATAATTATATATAAATACATTAATAAACCTGCCATTGATCGGTGAGGTTATGTTTCATAAGGTGAGTGAACTCTTCGGCCACATTCCGAAAAAGCTCATAAAAGCGGGCCCTGCACTGGGCATAATGATCATCATTCTGGCTGCCATCTACGGTCAGCAGGTCAGCGCGGATAGCCTGGCCAAATATGAGCCTCCCGGGAACTACGTTTATAGCGGCGTAGGGACCAGGGTGGGAGAATTCCAGGATTATGTCAATGCTGCCGGAAAGGCGCCTGCCATACGGCTGACGTATTTTAACTGGGGCGACGCGTTCCCGAATGACCCGTCGCAGGAGGAATCGGTCGCCGGTATCTTGAACGCGGGCATGATCCCCCTTTTAACATGGCAGCCGACGAATGTCAGCCTTGTGGCCATTGCCAACGGTTCCCAGGACCAGTACATCAATTCCTGGGCCCTCGCCGCAAAGGCAACAGGTAAGCCGATATTCCTGAGATTCGCCCACGAGATGAACTCCAACTGGTATGTCTGGAATGAATCGGAGTCAATGACCCAGCAGCCGACGGATTATATCCAGGCATGGCAGCACTTGTATAACCAGTTCCAGGCCGACGGGGCGACGAACGTCGCTTTCGTCTGGTGCCCCAACTGGCAGAGCTTTGGGCCGGGCTGGGATGCCTACTATCCGGGCGACCAGTATGTCGATTGGGTCGGCGTGGACCTTTTTAACTTTCCCCGGTGGCCCTATACGTTCGATTACATGGTAAGCGGGATCTATAACGAGTTCGCCAGCCGCAAGCCCATCATGGTCTGTGAGGTCGGTTGCGCCCAGAACTTTACGCCCGACCAGGGCTATGAGAACCCCGCAGCCGAAAACAAGTCGCAATGGATCACGGATATGTTCAACGACATGAACACTAAGTATCCTGATATTAAGGGCTATGTCTGGTTCAATGCCAATAAGGAAACCGACTGGCGAGTACAGTCCTCGCCCGAATCGGCGGCTGCCTACAGGGCTGCCCTATCTAACCCCCGGTATTGGGGAAGTGCAGATATCGGGAGCATATTGAACCCGTCTCCGTCGCCGTCTCCGTCGGCTTCGCCTTCGCCTTCGCCGACACCCACACCAACGCCATCTCCATCTCCGTCGCCTTCGCCTTCACCGTCGGGTTATGCGGTGAATTCTACGCACCGGTGGGCGACCTATAATAATACGAATGCGCCGATCGAGCAGTTCAACGTCACGGCGGGTACCACCGTAACGCAGAGCATCTACTTCACCAATATCGGGACTAAGCCTGACTCGTATAATATCACCGTCGCCGGTATTCCCGCAGGCTGGTATAGCGTATCGTTCATCGGCTCGAATTTCCTGAACCCGGGGGAGAGCAGGTACGCCAATGCGGCCATTAAGCCGATCACCGCGGGGACTTATACGCTTACGGTGAAGGTCACATCGAATAACAATACGTCGGTGTTCACGACCCAGGCTTATACATTATACGTGGGCTCTACCGTATCGCCGACGCCGTCTCCATCGCCGTCTCCATCGCCGTCTCCATCGCCGTCTCCATCGCCGTCTCCATCGCCGTCTCCATCGCCGTCTCCATCGCCTTCGCCTTCGCCTTCACCATCGAGTTATGCGGTGAATTCAACGCACCGGTGGGCGACCTATAATAATTTAGATATGCCGATCGAGCAGTTCAACGTCGTACCGGGTACTACCGTGACGCAGAGCATCTACTTCACAAATATTGGTACAAAGCCGGACTCATATAATATAACGATCGCCGGAATACCCGCTAGCTGGTATAGCGTATCGTTCGTCGGCTCGAATTACCTGCTACCGGGGGCGAGCAGATACGCCAATGCGGCCATAAGGCCGACGACTAACGGGACATATGCGATAACCGTGAAGGTCACGTCGAATAATAATACGTCGGTGTTCACGACCCAGGCTTATACGCTGCACGTGGGCTCCTCCGTAACACCGTCGCCGACACCCACACCAACGCCGACACCCACACCAACGCCCGTCTATAGTGTAAATCTAACCCATGGGCAGGCCGTCTATAAGGGGACGACTGGCCCCATTGAACAATTCAGCCTCGCACCGGGCGCATCCGTTAACCAGAGCATATACTATAAAAATAATGGCACGGCGCCGGATAGCTACACTATTACGGTCAGCGGCCTCTCGTCGGGCTGGTACACGATAAATAACGGCGGAACGGGCATGCTTCCGGCGGGAAGCACACGTTATGGCTTTGTGATCATAAAGCCAGGGTTTTGGGGCGATTATACCTTCACCGTGAAGGTCGCTTCCAATACGCATCCGGCCGTGGCAAGTACGCAAACATACACATTGCACGTCTGGAGCCTGACCTGATGACCTCTAAAGCGCCACCGCCATCGGATCAAGCGGTCGTCGGGAAAGCGTAAAAAATTTTTTTGTAAAAACGAGAATTTAATTTATTTTTTATATTTTAATATCAATTTTTGTGAAAATTATTCTCTTTAGAGAAGAAAGTATATAGTCGACGTTTACCCTTGAAGCGTTTAGGGTGTTTTTAATGGGTAAACGAATGTTTTGTGTACAGTGGATATGCACCATATCCATTGTAACGGTACTTTTAGCGACACTGATGCCGGCAACGGTCATGGCCCAGACGTCGCTTGCAAAATTCGAGCCCCCCACGGGTGTCTATATCGGAGGCGGCACCGTCGACGGCCAGTGGCAGGAGTTCGTTAACGATTCCGGCAAGCAGCCCGCCCTCAGGGAGACTTTCGTATATTTCCCATCGGACGACTTCGTCAACAGGTCCAGCCATCCAGAGCAGTCGCTCGGCGGAATGGCAAAGGACGGAGTAACGCCGGTATTCACGTGGCAGCCCCAGACTTATGTCCAGGACATAGCTGCGGGTAAATATGACGATTATATCAGAAAGATCGCCGACGAGTGTAAGGCGTATGGCAAGCCCATCTTTATACGGTATGCCCACGAGGCGAACGGCGCCTGGTACGACTGGAGTAAATATCCGGACGCCGTGGTAAACAGCTCACAGCGCATATACACCATCTTCCAGCAGGAAGGGGCGACTAATGTCGCCTTCGTCTGGTGCCCCAACTACGATTCCAGCGGCACTAAAAACTGGCTTAAGTATTATCCGGGGGATGCTTACGTCGACTGGGTAGGAGTGGACGTCTACAACTGGGCGAGATGGCCACGGACATTCGATGCCATGGTATCCGATATCTACTCGGAGTTCGCCAGCCGCAAGCCGATCATGATCGGCGAGGTCTCTTCGGCAGAGAACTTTACCCCGGATCAGGGATATGCCAATCCCGCCGCCCAGAACAAATCACAGTGGATCACGGACATGTTCAACGCCATGAACACAAAATACCCGAGGATCAAGGCGTTCGTCTGGTTTAACGTGGTCAAGGAGGATAACTGGAAGATCAGCTCGAGCCCGTCGTCTCTCAAGGCGTTCCAGAACGGCGTCGCAAACTCGAGGTACCTTAGTAAAGTTTATACAGGTACGGCTTCGCCGACGGTAACGCCCTCTCCGTCTCCCACTCTGCCGCCTTCGCCTTCGCCTTCGGGTTTTGCGGTGAATTCTACGCATCGGTGGGCGACTTATAATAACGTGAATAAGCCGATCGAGCAGTTCAACGTCACGGCGGGTACCACAATAACGCAGAGCATCTACTTCACCAATATCGGGACTAAGCCGGACTCCTACGGCATAACGATCTCCGGTATTCCAGCCGGCAGGTATAGTGTATCGTTCATCGGCTCTAACTTTCTGAACCCCGGCGAAAGCCGATATGCCAATGCGGCCATTAAGCCGACGACCGCAGGGACGTATACCTTTACGGCCAGGGTCACATCCAATAACAATACGTCGGTATCCGCATCCCAGACCTATACATTGTATGTAGTCTCCGCTGCATCGCCTTCGCCCTCCCCGACAGTAGCGCCGACCGCTAAGCCTACGGCAACGTCGACGGCAAAGCCCCCGTCCCACGGCGTCGACTCGCCATCCCGATGGGCCACGTACAACAACACGTACATGCCCATCGAGCAGTTAAACATAAAAAGGGGCACGACCGTCACCCAGGGCCTATACATTAAAAATACCGGCTCCGTCATCGATTCCTACAGGGTCACGGTCACAGGGCTCCCGGCTGCATGGTATAATATCACGGTATACGGGCAGAGTGCCGTAGCCTCCGGGGACGTCAGGTATGGCGGCGTCTATATCACGCCCTCCTCGTCGGGCGACTATAAGTTCACCATTACCGTGACGTCCGCCTCGGACTCCAAAGTTTCAAAGAGCGAAACATATACGATGCACGTAAAATAAAAAAAGTCAGAGGGCTTAACGCCCTCCTTTTTTACGTTTTCTTTTTCTTCAACAACAGGAATGCGGACACGCAGGATAATAGTATGACCGCGATGCCGACTGCTATCGGGTACATGCCCTGTGTCATCGGGCCCGATGAAGGCTTAGACGTTGTCGTAGGCCTGATACTGGGAGTAACGTATGTACCAGTTTGTAATTCAAGGTCGCCATTGACGTTCGCCTGGTAAGTTAACGTGCCATCGGAGTCGATCGGCTTACTAACGGTTTTCGTGCCGTCGCCGCCGACCTCGGTAAAGCTTACGGCCGATTGGGATGGCGCGATGGCCAGGTCGGCGCTCGAATACTTGACCGTAACGGGCCCGCTGCCGTCGATGTGCACCGAGCCATTTTCGAAGGAGACCGTGATATCCTGCTGTGGCTGGATGCTTCCCATGAACCCATTCACTTTGACGAAGGTGTCCGGGTCCCGGCCGCTCAATGATGGGTTCGTTACTGCGCCGCTGCCGCTGATCGAGGCGGGCAGCGTCGAGACGATGTTGCCGTTAACATCCAGCACGTCTATGGAGTATATGGGGCATTCCAGCGGTAATTTGTACTGGTTGTCGGCGCCAGGGAATACGTAATACTTGAGGTCATAGTACCGGGCGAGAGCTGAGTGAAAGTTATCGGGGAACTGCTTGCCGGGCGATACCTGGTTCTCCAGATATCCCAGATGGACCATGCCAGGTATGCCTTCCTTTGTGCCCAGGTAATACAGCATCCCGTCCTGCCACCGGAGGTCGCCTTCATACGTTTTCCGGCTGGAGTTCAGGTTCATGATCATTCCCGTGCCGGGGTCGATGACGTTCTGGAGGACGTTAAACAGGTCGCCCGCCATGGGCTGGGCGTATTCGCTATCGCCCATTGCCGCGAGGCTCATTAAGGTCGATAGTTGTACGGCCGAGTAGCTGGCGTCGTACATGACCGTGTCCGGATCATAGGTATTTGTCCATTCCGGGTACGTGCCGATGGGGTCCTGCCTGCCGGCGAGGATGGTCTGTATCATGTTCTTATAATCATTCAGGTATGAGCCGTTACCTGTGGCCAGGTATGTGCAATAGGTGGCCCGGGCGCCTTCCAGTAATTGGTTTCGCACGATCCACGAGTTAGGGTTGGTCGTAAATATATAATCGATGAACCTGACATCCATGTCCAATGATTTTTCTATCCACCACCGTCTCGTGTGGGAGTCGTCGCCATAGACGTTGATATTCTCGTCCATCGCCGGGTCGTCCTTAAAGACCATGTAGGCGTTCGCGAGGGTGGCCCCGATCGTTCCGGCGGTGATGAGCCCGGTCGTCTTACTTTCCACCCACCCGTCCGGCTGGCGCGAAAGTATAATATTGTCAATGCCCCGGATGACGGCCGTCCTGTAGTCATCCGATTTTCCCTTTAGCGTGTAGAGCGTCAGGTAATCATTCAGCGTTTCCTGGTACCGCTGGTCGACGAACCTGTTTTTATCGCTTTCATCCCACCAGGCCTGGTTGAAGCTGCCGTAGGAGGCATCGGCGAGCGCCAGGTTATCAAGTTCGACCGTGCCGCCATTGGCCGGGTAGAAGGTCAGGATGATGGTGCTTATCGCCCCTATCTCCTGCGACATGGCGCCGATGCTGGCAAAGTCCATGTAGACAGGCAGGGCCTCGCCGGAATACCTCAGCGTCTGGGAATGGGACGTGAAAGCGCCGTTCTTCCCGATCACGCCGACGGTCATCTTGATGCCGTCCGTCGAGGGCTTTACCCATACGACCACGCCGGTATATTTCAATGGGTCGGCGTTAAGGGCGTTCACTCTGACGGAGGCCTGGGAGCTTCCGGATAGCTGTAAAACCATGGAGCATGTATCGAAGATGGGGCTGCTCTTATCCTGGGAGGCCGTGGCGCCGTTGACCGTCACGTCGCCTATGCCCTCCTCGAAGCCGTCGATGATCAGCTGGGGCTCCGCCTGGACACATTGCTCGCTCGTCGGTATGGCGAGCCGCCCGACCTGGGCCAGGTCCCGGCTCATGTCGTCCTGGGCCGTGCTAGCGGCAGGCTGTGCCGCGTTCGCCGACGCCACGGGGGCTAATAGTATGAATATGATCAGCGCTATAGCGCCAAACTTAGTTTTCATGGTCTGTACTCCTGTCTTTATGATCCATCGATCCGAGCAGCTCTTCGAATGCGATCTGGAATTTTTGTATGCGCTCCTCTTTACGGAATTGGCGCGCTGCCGTTTTTAATGCGGCCGAGACTTTTCGCTTCTTGTCTATGTCCCATGCCATTACCTCGAGGGCCCTGCTGCAATAGGCCTCAGGATGGAGCGAATCGACGACCAGTTCCGGGCAAATGGGCTTTAGGATCTCTGCTGCACCGGTGTAGCAGCTCACGATCGGTAGCAGGCCCGATGCGCAGGCCTCGATGATGGAGACACCAAATGCCTCTTCCCGGGCCGGGTGCATGTAAATACACGACTTCGAAAAATATTCCCTGGGGTCGTCGACCTGGCCTACGGTCTCCATACCGTCCACTTCGGGAAGCTTTAAGGAGGCATCCTTGAAATGTCCCATCAGGTAAAGCTTTGAGTCAGGTGAAGCCTGGCGGATCATTTTGAAGGCCTCGATGAGTATGTCCACGCCCTTGTAGGGCATCATTTTTCCCAAAAAAACAATGTTCTTCGAGCTAAAGTCGGAAAAATCGCCGTCGTAGCGCTCTATGTCCGCGTAGGGATAGGCGACGGTGACCGGGCAGCGCACGATGCCCCGATAAAAATCAGCCACATATTCGGATACAGCGATGACCCCGTCCGTGCGGTTCAACGCCCATCGGAACAGCATGCGGCCCGGCACCCCGCCTTTTTCAAAGTAGATGCGGAAGGGGCTGGTGGCCATTAATATTACTTTAATATCGGGGCGCAGCAGCTTCTGAGGGATGACCGTGAATAAATACAGCGGACTCTCGCAGATATAGGCCCTGGAGCCGGGCTTTCTGGCAAATGGCGCCTTGACGAGCTCCCGGAAGGGCCGCTTCGTCTTACCGTCGAACTTGAATAAATACACGTCCGCGTTAACGCTTTTCGCGAAAGCCTCGTGCACCCGGTGCGGGCGGCTCGAGAAGAAGGTTATGCCGTGTAAGCGCTCGTACATTAATAAAAACATGTTTTTAATTGTATTTAATATTTATGCATTAATAGATAATAAGATTTATAAGCATTAGATTATAATATATACCGTTGTGAAGCAAGCAGTTACTATCAGCGGTTACATAAAATTCGCCTTCCTCGTCTTATTCGTACAGGCAATTACCAGCGCAGCGATCCTGCGCGACGTGCCCGTTCTCAGGCAAGTATTAGGCTTCGCGTGTTTTATCGCGCTACTCGGCATGGTCACCCTGCCTCTCATTAAAGTAAAATGCAGTTCGGCAGGCGAGCTATTGGTCTATTCATGCGGCCTCGGCCTCATCGGCATCATGGTCATCGGCCTCCTCATGAATACATTATACCCGATCCTGGCACACCCGCTATCGCTCATGCCCATGCTGGCGGCCCTGAACCTCTACATGGTACTGGCGCTTGTCCTTGGCCTGATACTAAAAAGGGATGCGCCGTATAGCTTCTCGGGACCGGCGCAGCTCCCGGTTCCCCGCTCATTAAAGTACATCCTGTGCATCGCCGCGTTGCCCGTACTGGCGATCCTGGGCACCTGGGCGATGAACCTTTACGGCTTCAACCTAATATTAATGGTCCTGATACTGGCCATCGCCGTCATATTTATCATCGCGCTCGCGGACAAGAACGTGCCCGAAGGCGTTTATTCGCTTCTTATATTGTCGGCGTCGATCTCGCTATTATTATTGTATTCGCTCCGGTCCCCCTACCTCATGGGCTTCGACATCCAGGGCGAGTATTATACGTTCAGCCTTACACTGGCCAACTATCATTGGTCTCTAGCGGATTATTTACACATCTACAATACATGCCTCAGCATCACTATCCTCCCGACGGTGCTGTACTCGCTGCTCAACATCGACCCGCAGTACATGTTCAAGCTTGTCTTCCAGATCGCCTTCGCCCTGATGCCGCTGGCCGTATACCTCTTCTTCAAGGAGAAGATCGACAGACGTCTGGCATTTTTGGCGACCTTTTTCATGATATCGAACTACATGTTCTTTTATCAGATGCCGGGGCTGGTGCGACAGGAGATCGCGCTCCTGCTATTCGTGCTGGCTGTATACGTGCTCTTCACCGACCGCATTAAAAAAGAAGGCGGAGTAGCCCTATTCCTCATATTCAGCTTCGGCACCGTAATATCTCATTATACCACAGCGTTCGTGTTCTTCTTCATACTCTTAGTCACGTATATCGCCACCAGGTACGTGGCCACGTTCAAGATGGAGGGCGAGCACAAAATAACCGCACCGCTGGTCATCGCCGTATTTGCCATGATCCTCTTCTGGCATGGCCTGATATCCCGCATCACGATGTCCGCTGCCATCGAGTATGGCATCAATACGCTTCAGTCTGTCGATAACATCCTCATGGGCGTTCACTCCGCCTCGGCCCCAATAGCCTCCATGATAATGGGCCAGGGCATCCAGGATACCTTGCCCAGCCTGGTTTCCTGGGGAATAGGCACCTTAAGCAGGGTAGCGGTCGTCCTGGGCGTACTTTACGTCGCCTACTTTACGCTGTTCGTGAAGCGCGGCGAGAATGAGGCCTGGATGACCTTCGATACGGAATACGTGATCGCATCGCTCATCCTGGTGACCCTGGTGGTCATCGGCGTCCTCGTGCCGTTCATGTCCATCGGCTACAACCTGGAGCGGCTGTACATGCAGGCGCTCGTCTTTTTGGCGCCGATGTGCATCGTCTCAATATTCGTAGTTTTCAAGAACATCCGGGTAAACGTAGCGATCACGACCGCCGGAGTCCTCGTCGCCGTATTTCTTTTATGCCAGACCGGGCTGCTGTACCAGGCCTTCGGCATGCCCGGCTCCATCTCGCTAAACCCCGCAGATACAAGCGGCTACTTGATATACCCGACGGAGGTAGCGGGCGCCCAATGGCTATCCTCCAACGAGTCTCCGACTCACGTTTATGCGGATAACTATGGCACGCTAAGGCTGTGGAGCTATGGCGACATACCGCGAGGCTATGGGTACGACCAGGGCGCATATACGCTGGACAGCCAGGGATATGACTATAGAAGCATGCGCTATGACCTGCTTAACTCGTTCGTATACCTGGACTATTATAACGTGAATGACGGCGTCATATCGGACGGATATGGCACCAGCCTCACCCCTGTGACTAACTTCCCATACCTTGACAGGCTGGACCAGGTCTACGATAACGGGGGCTCGGAGATCCTGAAGACGTCGGGCAGAAGCCTATGATGAAGATGTGACCGGATTATGGACGACCATGCCAGGATCGGTGAAATGGATCTACTCCGGGGCTTCGCCATCCTGGCCGTCATCGCCATTCACGTCTCGATAAATTTTAACGTGATCACATCCCTGAACGGCCTGGTGCTGGCGCTGACGCCCATCGACGTGTTCGTGCACTTTGCCGTACCATTATTCATATTGATCTCGGGCTTCGTGCTTTCCTTAAAATATTACGGCCGCTTTTCGATATTGCGGTTTTATAAAAAGAGGGCCCTGTCGGTCATACCCCAGTACCTCGCCTTCTCTTTGATCTATCTGGCGGCGAAAGCCGTCCTATCGGGGCCGATGACGCTATCGGCGATCGTTTTCAGCATCCTAACGGCGAGCAGCGCCTATCACCTGTGGTTTTTCGCCATCATCGTCGAGCTTTACCTGCTTTACCCGCTGCTCATCCGGGTCTACCGGCATTTCGAAAGCCGCGGAAGGACGGCGACCTTATTGTATTATGCCCTCATGCTGCAGATCGCCTGGAATGTCGCCTATAGCCTGCTCGGCACCTTTGCGGCGGATTCGTCCACGCTAAACCTGCTGGCCGAACGTGTCTTTCTCTCCCAGATCTTCTTTTTCTTCCTGGGCATACATGCGGCCAGGAATTTCGATCGAATAAAGGCATACATGAGGGACGTAGGGCCGTGGTATACGGCTTGCGGGGCTGCCCTTTTAACGGCAGCGATCTCGCTGACCTGGTTGGTCGACTTCAGCAGCGCCGGCGCGTACGATCTATTCAGCTACCGGACGCTTGCCCTGAACATCGTGCCCAGGTTCATAGAGCCGATCCTGTACGTGACGGCCTTCGTACTCTGCTTTAAAGCCACGTTATTTTTAATGGATAACCGGAGCATGTTGACGGCGGCCATGCGTTCGCTCGGTAAATATTCCTTCGGCATCTACCTCATCCACATACTTTTCCTGACGGCCCTCATCAAAGCACTGGCCATGGTAAACATCGGGCCGGCAGACTGGACATTTTACCCGCTGCTATTTGCCGGGACATTGACCCTAAGCTACATCAGCATATATCTGCTCAGCTTCCTGCCGGCAAGCTCACTCCTCGTCGGCTCTCACAATAAGATCAAAAAGAGAGGCCCAATTCACGCTAGTATTGGAAAAATAGTGGAAAAAAGTGATTTTATACGTTGAGCTTGAGCACGGCATAGGCCAGCGCGCCGAGTATCGCCAGTACGACACCAGCGATAAAAATGATCGGGAACGTGCATATTAATTGTGTGCCCGCCGACGTAAATGCATTGATCGTCGTATCTCCTGAATACGACGTGGTAAAGGGTCGGACCAGGTCCATGATGAAAGAGAATACCATGGCAAATGGCCTGTGAATAACTTCCGCCAGCGCGCCCGAGACCACACCGACCATTATGGCATCGTTCTTGGTCTTGATGAATGGGGACGCCATCCGGGTCGCCAGGACGCCCGCCAGGAAAAAGGTCAGGATACCAAGGGCGACGAGTATCAGGAAGATAAAGCCGGCGATGAACAGAGAGCCCGGGATCGGTGGCATCGTCTGCGAAGGCATATAGTCGGGCTGGATGAACTGGTTAAGCCAATTTGAAATGTCATTGGTGAAGATGAGCCGCCAAACGATAGCATAAATGAACGAGAGAATGACTAAAATGACTCCACAGATCGCGCCTGCGATAATTGCCTTATTGAACTTTTCCTCCATAGCCGATACTCCATATATTTTTAGACAAGTTGGACTGCGGACGATATAAAACTAACCATTCGCGTAGTAAGTTTTAATTCATATGAGGATATAATATTTAATAGAGTTGTCCATATAGGGTGGATAACTTGTAATGGGGATGGAAAGATGTTCGAACGATTACGCAGCATTATCTTTAAAAATAAAAAGGCGGATGTGGCGCCCAGGAGCGACTTCATGCGCCCTAAGGATGAGCCTGTAAAAACGCCGACGGTGGTTTCGTCGGATAGAAAAGGGCCCGCCCAGGCATCGATGCCCGAGCCAAGGCCCCAGGCGCTTCTTGTGGAGAATACGCGGCCCGTGCCGGTCGCGGTGAGCGAGCCGATGCCGGAGTTCAGTCCGATGGTCCCTCTGCCGCCCGACATAGACCCGAGCCAGGTGGCCATCGTCAGGCACGACGTCAAGAAGACTGACGGGGAGCGGTTCAAATATGTCGATAAAACCTTAAGACCGCTGAATGGTAGCGACCGACGGCCCGAAGTCATCAAATATAGCGATAAACACAGCGTCGACGTGATCAAGTACCAGGCAACGTCCGCGGTTCCGAAGCCGAAGTCCGAGAATGCGAGCAAGCCAGCGGGCGACGTCTTAAAGTATAAACCGGTCAGGGTCGAAATTAACTGACCGGCCCTTTTTCATTTTATAACGAAATTTTTCATTTTCAAGCATTCCCTCTTTTTATATTATAATCATATTTAACAATTAATCGAAGACTTGTGTTGGGTTGCCTGGGACACGTACATCCGGTCAGTTCCAGAACACGAACCTCAATTAAAATCCACGAACACACTAATTTTTTTTTAGAGTTTTTCCACGAAAGCACGAAATCACATGGCGCACAATTAACCCATGAAAACACAAAGACATGATTAAGAGAATTAAATCACCAATTCACAGTTTTAAAACAAAAAAAGAGTGACCCGAATGCACGAATGGCACTAAAATGAAACACGAGAATACGCTATGCCAGCTTTCCCAAGAATGCCAAACTCAAGGACCATTTTATATGGATATGGCACAGGCGTCTTTTTCTGTTTCATTTTGGTGGCGTTCGTGCCTTAGGGTCACTCTTTTCTGTTTTAAGGCCGTGTGTTGGTGGATTAATTATCTTGGTCATGGTTTCATGCCTTAGTGCGTTAATGGTGCGTCGCGTGATTTCGTGCATTCGTGGAAAACTCTAAAAAAAGTTCGTGTGTTCGTGGGATTTAATTGAGGTTCGTGTTCTGGAACCGCTGGGATGTACGTGTC
>Ga0209039_10001306_pt1 | contig 23571 bp, 26 predicted proteins | sample BogFormECP12_OM1_FD_188238 | JGI IMG/M metagenome (GOLD analysis project Ga0209039, IMG submission 188238) | Bog forest soil microbial communities from Calvert Island, British Columbia, Canada - ECP12_OM1 (SPAdes) (version 2) | ecosystem: Environmental > Aquatic > Freshwater > Wetlands > Bog ... | reverse complement strand
AAGCTCCTCTTGTATCATTATGACATGAGGAGCTTTTCTTTTCGTGTCTCGTTTTAGGGGGTCAGTTCAACGCTTCGTCCTTTTTGATTATTGTTGAATTTATTTAGTTATGGCTTGCTTCGCTGAGCGTGACTTTCGCTTGAAACGTTTGTCCGTTGCGGATGACCGAAAGCGTGACCTGATCGCCAGGCTTATACGTAAATATTGTGTTGAGATACGAATGGGTGGCGTCGAGAGGCACATTGTCAATTTGATTGATCATATCGCCGGGTTGCAATCCAGCTTGTGCGGCAGGGCTGCCCGCAGCCACTTGGGTCACATAAACGCCCCATTGGATCGGCAGGCTATATGCGGCGGCGACATCCGGCGTGATGGGCTGGTAACTGATTCCAAGATACGGATGCGATACATAACCTTTTTGAATGATCTGCGTTGCGACGGCTTGTGCGGTGTTGATTGGGATCGAGAAGCCCAATCCTTCCGCGACGGTTCCGGTTCCGGTGTTGCGCACGATCAACGTGTTGATGCCGATCACCTCACCCGCGAGATCAACCAATGGTCCGCCCGAGTTGCCTTGATTGATGGCCGCGTCGGTTTGAATCAGACCTTCGATCTGGTAGCCGTTACCGGTGTCGATGGAACGTCCGGTCGCGCTGACCACACCAACGGTCACCGTGTTCTTGAAATCTCCGAGCGGCGAACCGATGGCAATCGCGGTCTCACCAGGTTTGAGAAAATCTGAATTTCCGAGCGTCGCCACCGCCGGGACTTTTCCATCAACCTTCAATACAGCGATATCGGAATACGGATCGGTGCCAACAAGCGTTGCTTTTTGTTGAGTGCCATCCGCTAAAATGATATTGATGTTCTGGGCATTCTCGATCACATGATTGTTGGTGAGGATGTAACCTTGATTGGTAATGAAGAGGCCGCTTCCGCTGACGGTTTCGCTTCCGGCCGAACCGAAGAATGTGTTCTGCCCCGGAATGGTGCCAACCACCGTCACCACGGCGGGTCCGGCTTTTTGAACGGACTGAGTGATCGCGGTTTGAATATCGGTCGCGTTGAGAGTCAGCGTTGTGACCGGGCTGGTGCTGCTCGCCGGTAATGCGGCCTGAACTGGCACAGGCAACGCGGCTGAACTTTTAGCGGCTTGGTAAACACCGTATCCGCCCGCCACCGCTCCACCTAATGCGGATATTCCCGCAACTACGATAACCAGTAAAATATAGAGAAAACGTTTGAACGACATAAAAATCTCCTTGCTTATATTCATGTCATTGCGTGCGATGGTCGAGTAGAGCGAGTGTTCTTCTCACTCATAACGCCCTGCGCCCTTTCAGGGTCGAGACCGAGCAAAGCAATCCCCTCATCAAACGGGAGATTGCTTCGTGACGCAAAGCGTCACTCGCAATGACATAAGGTTTTTATTTTTTGTATCAAGTATTTATAGGCTTATTCTAGCCCATAAAAATGACAATAAAATTACGCAAAGATAAACGTATAATGAGAAAGAACGGGAACTGACTTTGTATTGATTCTCTGTGAACCAAAAGGAAAAACCAAATGGCGAATCTGATATTGACGGTTTTGATCGGTGTTTTGGGTGGGCTGGCGGTTGGCGTACAAGGACCCATTGTATCCCAGATGAGTCAGCGGATTGGCACGATGGCCGGTAGTTTTGTAGTTCATGTCAGCGGCGCGTTTTTGTCCGGATTGTTATTGCTGGCGCTCGGTGGCGAAAACATTCGGAATTGGCGCGGTCTTTCCTGGTATATGTTCCTCTCCGGCAGTTTTGGCGTTGTTTTGTATTTGACGCTTAATCAAACCATGCCGCGTCTCGGTGCGACCACCGCCCTGGCATTAATCATCATCGGACAACTGACGATGGGAATCATCATTGACCACTTCGGCTTATTTGGCGTGTCGATTCGGCCCGTTGACCCGATGCGTTTAGCTGGCGCGGCTTTATTGATCGCGGGCGGATATTTGATCGTAAGGTAAAAAATATGTTTATTACGCTTGAAGGCCCGGAAGGTTCCGGCAAGACGTCGCACATAAAACCGCTGACGGAATGGCTTACGGCTCAAGGACATAAAGTCTTTGCCACCCGCGAGCCGGGTGGAACAAACATCGGCGAGCAAATCCGCGCTGTCATCCACGATTTAAAAAACACGGAAATGCATCCGCGGACCGAGACATTGCTTTATCAGGCCGCGCGCGCTCAGATCGTCGAGCAGGTAATCAAACCGCTATTAGCCGCGGGTGAGATCGTCATCTCTGATCGTTATTATGATTCGACGATTGCTTATCAAGGCTATGGACATCAACAGAATCTAGATGAAGTCCGCGCGCTGGTCAAATATGCCACGGGCGGCTTGACTCCCAATTTGACGATTTTGTTGGACGTGGAGGTGGAGGTCGGGCTAAAACGCAAAAAACAGAACAATGTCGAATGGAATCGTATGGATGCTTATGAGGTCGAATTCTACCGCCGCGTGCGTGCCGGATATTTGGAGATGGTCAAGCAGGAGCCAAAGAGATGGGTTGTGGTAGATGCAAGTCAAAGTTGGGATGAAGTGCAGGAGGGGTTGAGAAAGATAATTGAAGCAAAGGTGAATTAACGTGGATACTATTCAACCCCTCATCCAACGTGTACAGGAAACCCAACATGGATTCATGGATATTCAAAAGGCTTCGGAAGAAGTCTTTGCCGGTCATAGCGCAGCAGAGACCCTCCAGATGGCAAAAGAGTTATTTGAGTCCGAAGTTCATCAGGCGCGTGTACTGGCAGTATTTTTATTTGGAAAACTCGCCGCAAAATCAAAGGAAAGTTTTACGATTTTGCGCAAGCGCGTGAGTCTCGATCAAGATTGGCGCGTGCAGGAAACCCTGGCGAAAGCCTTCGACCAATATTGCAAGGATAGCGGTTACGAAAAGTCATTGCCAGTGATTGAAGATTGGCTTGCGGATGCGAATCCCAATGTCCGCCGCGCGGTGACCGAAGGCTTGCGCATTTGGACGGGCAGAGATTATTTTCGCGAACATCCTGAATTTACGATAAAACTTTTAAGCCAGTTGAAAGCCGATGAGAGCGAGTATGTTCGCAAGTCGGTGGGAAACGCATTGCGCGATATCAGCCGCAAAAATAAAGATTTGATTCGGAAAGAACTTCAAGGCTGGGATATTTCCGATAAACATATCCAGCAGACGTATAAACTCGCCGCCAAATTTTTGAAGTAGGTATCTTCACAACCACTGTGATATACTGAGTTCGTTGTCAACAGGGTTAGGTGATTCTCTTTCGAGGTCGTCTCACGCCTGATTTGTGCCCGCTTCGAGGCGGGCGTTAGGAGAAAAATGGAATCCAAGTTGTACGTCGGCAATCTGTCGTACTCGACCACGGAAGATGATCTGCGGACCCTCTTCACGCAGGCAGGCACAGTCACTTCAGTAGCGCTGATCAAGGACCGGGACAGCGGTCAATCCAAAGGCTTCGCCTTTGTGGAGATGAGCACTCAAGTCGAAGCGGAAAAGGCCATTAGCACGTTCAATGGTTTTCACTTGGGCGATCGCGAACTGAAGGTGAGCATGGCCCGTCCGCGCGAGGAACGCAGCGGCTTCGGCAATCGAGGCGGCAACAACCGCGGCGGTCATCGTCCGCAACGCGGAGGCGGCAAGCGTTATTAAACCTCCCTGCCAGCGACAAGTGATTTTCCTTGGAGTGTGTATGCAAGAATTTTTGTGTACACACTCTATTCTTATAAGGTGCTTCAATGGCTGATAGAATTCTTCCCAATAATCTTGACGAGTTACTGAAGGAGATCGAGCGCGAATGGAACGCGCTGATACAGGTTGTGGATCGCCTCACTCCTGACCAGATGACGACTCCTGATTCCAGCGGCTGGTCTCCCAAAGATAATCTCGGTCACCTCTCCGCGTGGATGCATTTTATGCTGGAGTCCGAGCTTGGAGGCGCGCCTGCCCATATTGCGCTGGGCATCGACGAGCAGAAATTAAAGGGGATGAGCGAGGATGAGGAAAATGCCGTCCTCTTCGAGCGCAACCGCGGGCGTTCCACGGATGAAGTGCTCAATGAACTTAAAAGCACGCATGATGAAACCATCAAAACGCTCAAGGCAATGGGCTTCCCGAAGCTGATGAAGCAATTCAAGAGCGATGATCCGCAGAAGCGGTCTGTTGTTGAATGGGTGCTTGGAAATACATCCGAGCATTTTGCGGAACACCGCGGATATATCGAGCGCGTTGTGAAAGCGAATAAATCATGACCGCCGATTCCGAGAACGACATCAAGTCACTCAAAGCTATCGGTCACATCTGTGCCGAGGTTCTGCGGAAAATGATGCAAGCGGTTCGACCGGGCATCACGACTGGCGAGCTGGACGACATCGGGCGCCACCTGCTCGAAGCAGAAGGCGCACATTCCGCGCCGATTGTGACATATAACTATCCCGGCACAACTTGCATCAGTGTGTCGCCGATCATTGCACATGGCATCCCCGGTAAAAATGTATTGAAGGCAGGCGACCTGATCCACATTGATGTCTCTGCCGAGTTGGACGGCTATTTTGCGGATACCGGGGCGTCGTTGTGGGTGTCGAATCGTACGTCCGAGATTCATAAATTACTTGAAGCCACCGAAGCGACTTTGAACAAGGCGATCAATGTCGCACGCGCGGGAAGCCTATTAAACGGGATCGGCAGAACGGTCCAACAGGAAGCGAAGAGACGCGGCTATAACGTCATCCCTGAATTAACGGGTCATGGCATTGGCCGCGGTCTGCATGAAGAGCCGAGCGAGGTTTGGAATTTTTATAATCCCCGCGATCATCGTATTTTGAAGAATGGGCTGGTGATTGCCATCGAGCCGTTCCTGACCACGGGACAGGGACGTATCAAACAGGAACGGGATGGCTGGTCCTTGCGCACCGCCGATAATGCCATCGCGGCGCAGTTTGAACACACCATTATTGTCACGAAGAATGAGCCGATCATTCTGACGCTTTAGCGTGAACCTTCATTTGTTCTCCAGCCCGGGCGAGAGGGACGATATCCGTTATATTATCGATGCGGCTCGACCTTATCTCGCGGGCAAGCCGGATGCGGTGGTGGCATATCTGCCGATGGCTTCACTTTATGGCGAGGAGTGGCTGGAGCGGACTGAGAAATTCTTTAATGGCCTGGCGCGCGTTGAAATGCTCAACACCGAAATGATGGAGCTTCCAGAAATGGAATCCATCTTGCGCCGCGCCGCGTCGGTTTATATTCCCGGCGGCAATACTTTCTTACTCAATCATCGCCTGCATATCAGCCGCTTGATGCCATATCTATCCAAAAAAGTCCAAGCTGGTTTGCCGCTCGTCGCGTTCAGTGCCGGGACGGTTCTGTGCGGACCGAATATCCTGACATCCAATGATCTCAATTCGGTCGAGACGTCGCACTTTGATGGATTGAATGTAACGCCTTTCAATTTCAATGTGCATTACACGGGAGATTTGCAAAGGGACAACTGGTTGGTGGATTATCACGTCTTCCACGATAATCCAGTGATCATCATGACCGATGGTTCATATCTCAAAATTGAAGGACGGAAAACGCAGCTTGTAGTCGGTGATGCGTGGCTTCTGCGTAAAGGACAGGAAAAAGAAAAACTCAAGCCGGGTGCATTGATCACTATATAAATTTCACCAGCGATCCATCGAATCGCCGGTGTTGTTTATTCATCGTCTCCTCCGCCCGCATCCGAACCGAGGTCAGGCAATGCGGATTCAATTTCTTCTGGTGATTGTCCCGCCTCGAGTCGATCCGTAACTTCATCGAATTCGGGCGGCAACTCTTCGCCCATTTCTTTCCCCATCTTTTTCATCATCTGACTCATCGCGCGTGGATCATGTTCCATGCCTTCCAATGCGGACGGATCCATCACGCTCTCCATGCGGCTCTCCTCCGATTTGGCGATCCTCACCTTCGTCATCCGCCGCCGGACTTTATCACTGCCGCAATGAGTGCAGACGACATCTTTTTTGCCGTATTCGCTGAATGTTAAGAAAACTTCAAAGCGTTCGTCGCAGTTTAGACAAATAAAATCATACGTGGGCATGCATCAATTTTACTGCAATCCCGCTCGAGTGTCTTTGGTACAATATCTTTATGAACTCTTCCGAATTTATACGACCGCGTCCCGAGCCTTTGCTGATCGTCATCTCCGGCCCCTCCGGTGCAGGGAAAGATGCCGTCGTCCAACGCATGAAGGAACGCGGCCTGCCGTTCCACTTTGTGGTCACGGCCACGACGCGTCCTCAACGCCCCAATGAAGTGGATGGCAGGGATTATTTTTTCGTCTCGAAGGAAGAGTTCGCACACATGATCGAGCAGGATGAATTATTTGAGTATGCAATAGTCTATGGCGATTACAAGGGCAATTCCAAACAACAAGTACGGCAGGCCCTGGCTAGCGGGAAAGATGTGGTCATGCGTTTGGATGTTCAAGGCGCAGAAACCGTCCGCAAGCTTGTGCCGGACGCGTTGCTGATCTTTATCACCACCGACAGCGAGGAGGAGTTGGTAAATCGTCTCAAACAGCGCAAAACTGAAACCTCTGATTCGCTTGCGATTCGCATCGCTACAGCTCGTAAGGAACTTCAACGCGTAGAAGCCTTTGATTACATAATCATCAACCATGACTTTCTCCTCGATCACACAGTTGACATAGTGCGTGCCATCATTGATTCAGAACATCATCGCGTAAAACAACGAAAGGTTAATTTGTGAATAGTTATCCCGCTTCTTCTCCAGACCAACCGCCTGTATCGCCTCCGCAAACCATGCGCGTGGCTATGCCTTCATCGCGTCCCTATGTGACTTATTCGATTATGGGCGTCACGATTGGATTCTATCTTCTACAACTTGTTAGCGTATCAGTCTTCGGCTATGCAAACGATGCCGCCCAAATGGATTGGCTCGAATTCTATGGATCAAAGATCAACGAATTGATTCGTGCCGGGGAAGTCTGGCGATTTTTAACGCCAGTATTGTTGCATGCATCCATTCCGCATATTCTCTTTAATATGTATGCGCTGCTCGTGATCGGCGTGGGATTGGAACGTTACTTTGGACATGGGCGTTATCTTTTGCTTTATGTGCTCGGCGGGTTCACGGGCAACGTTCTATCGTTTCTGTTTTCGAGCGGATACTCGGTTGGCGCCTCCACCGCGATCTTCGGCCTGATTGGCGCAGAGGGCGTTTTTCTCTATCAGAACCGGCAACTGTTTGGCAGGCGGTTTGGAAGTGCCATTGGTAATGTGATCTTCATTATCGTGGTCAATTTAGTGATTGACTTTGTTCCCGGCAGCGGCATTGATTATTGGGGCCACATTGGCGGGCTTTTGGGTGGCCTGATCTTCACGTGGTTCGCGGGTCCGCGTTGGGGCGTGGAAGCAATCTATTCCCCGCCTCTACAGGATTCCATGCAAGGCATGGCTCCGATGGCGCAACTGGTTGACAAACGCGAACCGCGTGAAGTCGTGACCGGTGCGGCAGTGGTACTCTTGATTTTTGGTGCATTGGCAATGCTTGGGATGATTTATACGATTACGCCATAACGCGATCGTTAAACAAAACGGACAAGCAAATTGAACTGCAACCTTTTTTTAGTTCAAACGACTCATCTGAAGAGGTGGGTTTGTTCTTTATTTTTTTTAGACTGAAATTATCAGAGAGGGAAGTAGAACGTTGGGTATAATGGCACTACGATGAAAAAAATTTTGGGAGTATCGTTGATTTTTCTTACTGCGTGCTCCTTGTTCAATGGAATCGAATCGGTTCGTATTCCAACTGCCATACCGGGTGCAATCAATATCTTTATCGCACAGACGGCCGCCGCCGCTTCCACACAAACGGCCATGTTCATTCCTCCCACGCTGACACCTTCTTTTACGCCCTTTCCAAGCCAACTGCCTTCCGAGACTCCCGCCGAAACTCCGACTTTTCTTTTTCTTCTGCCAACGCCAACAGCCACTCCATCACTGGCCGGTTCCTGCCCATTCAGCACGCCGTATTATGTACGCGTCAGACCATTTGCAGTTGGATCAAAAAATTGGAACCTTTATATTCCGGATTTTCCGGTGGATGCTCCTTATGGATATCCAGCAACTTTGTTTCTGCAATATGTCATGAGCCAATCCGCTTGGACGGTGGGTTTAGAAAATATCCCCCTTCCTAGTTATTGGATGGAGGCTATGGCAGACCTAAATGGACCGGCATGGACCTATTTGCAAGCGGGTCCGGATGGAACATTCTTCGGTAAAAACACATTGAGCGTCGATACGTTTCCTGGCAACTTCCTTCTCATCACCAATCGAAAATATCGTCGCGGGGAATGTTGGGATTCCGTCTCGTCATTCCCATACTCAAATGCTTTGAACCAAGTTCCCGACTTGAGTTCCCTGCCACTATATCAACTTGGACTTCAAACGGGGATGAATAATTCAACACCTGGCATCGTATATCCCGCACCCAAAAACAATGGAAACGTAATTGTGCCTATCCTCAGCAAGCACGGCGATTTGTGGGTGGAAGACAGTAACGTGGAAGCCTTTCCCAGCCTGCCGATGGATATTGTTGTGGTGACAAATAAATTGGATATCACTTCAAGCGCTGACGCGAACTCAACGCTGGTTGAGACTGTGACAAACAGAGCACATCTAAAATTGACTGACTATTCCCCCACGCAAAGAAACACATTTGGCCAGGTGACCGACCCAGCAACGGGAAAAACAGGTTACGTTCCTTTATACAATTGGACGGCCTGGATGACGGGTTCATATACGACAACCTGGACCATGCAGACCCTGCCAGTGCCGCCGGGATAGGCTACTGAAACGAACTCATTGTCGACTTATCATTGCGTGAAGATTTTGAATTGATGTTTGCAGAACTAAATCGCATCCGGGCCAAACCGCGTTGGCGCCTGCTTCCCTCGATTTTGCAACGGCCTGCCTTACCTCAGACTCTGATCCCAAACTGAGAGTTGCGACCGGATCAATGTTCCCGAACAGAAGCGTTCCATTGTCAAGAACTTTGCGTGACGCCGCGAGGTCATTGGTTTGATCCACAGAAATCGCATCCGCGCCTGCTTGTGCGATAAGAGACATCAAAGCATTTGTATTCCCACATATTGATAATACACGCGGCTTCGGAAGATCGGCAATCAAATCTTTCAGGGCGGGCAGAACGAATTGCTCAAAGCGCGCGGGACCAATAAAAGCCGGAGAACCACCCATGTCGTGCACGGTCAAAAAATCCGCGCCCGCCTGGCGATAAGTATGACCCACCTTTGAAAGCAAAGAAGATAATTGCTTTAAGGCACTATTAACAGTCTCATGTTCGCGTTTCATTTCGATAAACAATTTGGCGGGTTCAACCAGCAATGTCATCAGGGTGAATGGGCCTGGCGCCCACGCACCAATCACAGCTTCGTCTCCAATATCTTCCTTTAACATTCGGATGGCATCGCATACCAATGAAACGCGTCCCCGATTTACAATCTCTAAGTTCTCAACTGCAATTTCTCTTGTGGATTTGAACAAAGCCTTCTTAATTCTTGGAAATTCATGTGGTTGATTCTCTCGGAAATCAATCTCCGCGCCCAAAGCTTCCGCTTCAACATATAAATCCAGCGGCACAACTGCGGAAGGGAATCCGCTTAGCTTATAAGTGCTGGCTGCGGCTTTGGCCAGCTTTTTTGCGTCTTTGTGGGCTTCGTGAAAAGCCAGTCTTTCGCTCTCGAGCCCCGCCGACGTGACGTGGATCAAGCCGCTAAAGGCTGGTTTGCTCTCAATTTTTCTACCAGAGAATAAATGCAGAATCTCTTCGCGTGGATTCATAAAAATAAAAGTAGGGTCGACGTCGCCTTGCGTGCTTCGCGAACGTCGACTCTATAAGTTAATTCTTTACCGCTTTTACAATTGCGGCCACATGTTCTGGTGTTGAGCCGCAACATCCGCCAACGACGCGCGCACCAATTGCAATGTATTTCTTTGCATAGCCAGACATATCCTCCGGCGTCATATCGTAGACGCCCTGCTCCGTCTTTACATCCATGTGCGGCACACCTGCGTTCGGCTTGGCCCATAAGCCAAAGCCAGGTATCGTCTCGCCATATTCTTTGATGATAGTCTGCATGTTTTCAAGCGTTGTGCCGCAATTCGCACCGATGAGCGTCGCGCCCATCTCTTTATATTTCTTCGCCACATCTTTTGGCTTTACGCCCATCATCGTGCGCACGCCGCGATCATAAGAGAATGAAACGACAATCGGCAAATCGGTTACGGAATGCGCTCCATTGAACGCCGCATCTGCTTCATCGAGCGCGAACATGGTTTCAATGAGCAACAAATCCACACCGCCATCCGCAAGGGCTTTGGCCTGTTCGGCATAGGTTTCAAAAGCTTGATCAGGAGTCATCGGGCCGTAAGGTTTCATGATCGAGCCGGTGGGGCCCATCGAACCGGCGACCAGCACATCGGTCCGGGACGAAGCGGCTTTGCGCGCCAATTCCGCGGCGCGCGTATTGACTTCCGGCACGCGGCTTTTATATTTCGAATCCTTCATCCGCAGGCGCGTGCCGCCAAAGGTGCAGGTCAGGATGATATCCGAGCCTGCATTAACGAATGAGCTTTCAAGTTTGAGCAATAGATCGGGCTGATCAATCACCAAGTCTTCCGGCGCTTTGCCGGGCTTCAAACCCATCTTCTGTAAGTTGGTGCCGGTGGCCCCATCCGCAACCAGCGTTTCTCCTGCGTTCAATCGTTCAAGGAATTTATTCACTTCTTTTCTCCTGAAAATTTTTCGGCCAGCGGATCGACCTTGCGGTTCGGGATCAAATGCGCGATGTGAGGAAATGGTTCGCTCATGTGCGGAAGACTCGTCGCCAGCATGAATTGATTTTGAAACTCCGGATCAGTTGGCAATTCAAACCGTTCCACGCGCCGCGTCACCGTTTCGATCTCTTTGCGCTTCTCGATGTTCAGCAACGCGATGCGCGCTCCGTCGCCTGCGGCATTGCCCACTGCATACACATTCTCCAGCGGACAATCGGGGATCAGACCGATCAGCATGGCCTTTTCTTTATCGATATAACTTCCGAATCCGCCAGCCAGAATGATTTTATCAGGAGATTGTAAATTACTGCGCTTGAGTAATGTGCGTGCCGCCGTGAACAGCGCGGCCTTCGCCAATTGAATCTGTCTCACGTCCTGCTGAGTGATGGGGATGTCTCTTCCGATAGAGGTTTCATCCGCCCAAGCGATGACATATTCCAGACCGTTCGCACCCTCGCGAATTCGCGTCGATTTAAGCCCGCGTTTGAACTTGCCGCGAGAGTCAATGATGCCAACCCGAAAGATTTCCGCCACCGCGTCGATTATGGCTGACCCGCAAATCCCTTTGACTTGACCGTTGAAATCAGCGTGGTCGGTATTCCAGCCTTCGATGCCAATGACTTTATATTTTGGTTCAAGAGTCTTTTCATCAATTTGGACGCGCTCCATGGCGCCCGGTGCAGCACGCATTCCATATTCCACATGTGCACCTTCCAGCGCAGGACCTGTAGGGGTCGATGTGCAAACCAGACGGTTGCGATTGCCCAGCACCAGCTCGGCATTGGTTCCGACATCAATAATCAACCAGTTCTCATCCTGCTTTTGCGGCTCTTCGGCAAGAATAACTCCGCTCGTATCCGCGCCGATGAAGGAAGCGATGGTTGGTAAAACATGGATATTACCGGATGTGTTGATATGTAATCCAAGTTCGCGCGCTTTTATGTCCAATGAATGGTGAATGGCCGGGACGAACGGCGCGCGTCCCAAATCCTTGGGCGGCAGATTCAACACGAGATGGTGCATGGTTGAATTCCCAACCAGAACCATTTCCAAAATATCATCCAGCTTGATGTAGCTATGGCGGAATTCTTCCATCGAGGCGGATTCCTGCTTCGCCTGCGCCCATAGCGATTTGTTTGCTGTTCGAACGGCTTGCATCAATAGCTTGTTGAGCGTGTCAATGACCGCCTTGTGTAATTTCTCCAATCCGTCTTTATGCTCAATCGTATATTGGATGCGCGACATGATGTCTTCGCCATACACAATCTGCGGGTTCATCTCCGATTCGGCTGCAAGAATTTCGCCGGTGCGGAGATTGCAGAGATACAAAGCGATAGTGGTCGAGCCGATATCCACAGCCGCGCCGTAACTTTCTTCAAAGAATCCTGCTTGAACTTGAACCACTTCCTTGTCCTGCCATACCGATACGGTCACTTCCCAATTTGCCTCGCGCAAAGTCTGTGATAAGGTTCGCAGGCACTTGTAATCAATTTTGAGATCGGACCATTTTGGCAAATTCTCTTCACCGCGGCGGACAAGTCCCATTGAAGTTTCGAGTCCCTTGGCGAGCCGCTCCCAATCGGCCATGGGGCGCTCCAGATTGGGCGGTGTCATCGTCACTAAATACTTTCGAATGGATGGCTTGATCTCGATTTGGCGTTCGCGCGCGCTCTTGCGGACGATTTGCTTGTTGCCGCGGCTCTCTTCGGGAACATTGATGAGCACGTCGCCCAGGATTTTGCATTGGCAAGAAAGCCGTACTTTTCCAACTTGCCAGCCTTTGCTTTTGAGCAGATTCGGACGCCGGTCAAAGTATGCTTTTTCAGCCGCACCGACAGGAGATAAATTTTCTTGCTTGGATTCAATGCCATAGCGTTCGAAGCGGCCTTCTTCCACCAGAACCATGCACTTGCCACACGTGGCATTTTCCGCACAAATGGATTCGATTTCGACACCCAGTTCGCGCGCGGCTTCGCGCACGGATTTGCCTTCATCTACTGGTCCGCGGCGGCCTGAAGGTTGCAGGATGACGATATGTTGATCGGTCATTTAATGGGACTGCCATTCCGTTTGGGAATTTCGATTTTAGCGAATTCCGCTTCGAGCTCTGAAAGAAGCGCCTCTGCAACTTCTTCAGGCGTACCTGCGCGCTCGATCCAATCGCCGCGTTTGTATTGTTTTGAATACTCTGCTGTGGAAGTTATCTCGGTCACCATCGCGTACGCATCGATCGCGTTCTGGATTTTCTGCGAGAGCTGCTTTTTGATCGTGCGCCCATCGCCTTCGACCATAAAAGATGTGGGAATATGTTTCCAATACGTAATGCGATATTTTGCCATGTTACCCTTGAGTTGGTAGATTATTTACGAGGGCGGATTGTAAGGGATGTTATTCAGGCGGTCAATATAAAAATCGTTGGTGCTGACTATGCCGCTGAAATAATCTTTGCCTCTTTCGCCGAAACGTCCTCTATAGTATAATCTTACGCGTTGGTTCGGTTGAGGGATTTTTCTCTCAAAGATTGAAAATTCGAGGAGTGTGAAGCGCTTATTGATCGTAAGGTCAGGTTATTCGTTTCGGTTCAAACACGACCCTCAGCCGAGTCTGCATATGGCTGAGGGTTTTTCTTGACCCATCTTACTTGTAAAAGGAGGTGAATCGAATATGGCATTGGTTGTTTTGCGCAGTGGCGAGTCGCAGGATTCGTTGTTGAAGCGTTTTCGCAAAAAGGTTGTCAAGAGCGGCGTGTTGAGCACAGTCCGACGCAAGCGTTGGTACGTTTCCAAAAGCGAACAGCGCCGCATGGAAAAGAAAAAAGCCGTTCGACGCATTAAGCGGCGCTCCTTTACCAAGGAGATTGAGTAAGATAGGTGAGCCGCGTCAGTGAGTTCACTTTGGCGACTCGTGTCACCAAAGTGGGTGATGCTCGCTGGAAGCTCGCTCGCCCAATGGAGGCATGTATGGCGAAAGAGGACGATAAAATTAAGGCTGAGGGAGTCGTAGTCGAGGCTTTGCCCGGTACACAATTCCGCGTGCGGCTCGATAACGGCCACGAAGTGTTAGCGTATCTTTCTGGCAAGATGCGCAAGTATTACATCCGTATCTTGCTAGGGGACCATGTGGCGGTGGAGATGTCGCCGTATGATTTGACGCGCGGCCGCATCACGTTCCGTCAGCGCAAGAATGCCCCTGCTCCAGTTGAGGAATAGCCATCTTACTCCGGAATTATCAAAAACGTCCTTCGCAAATGCGAAGGACGTTTTGTTTTCCAACCACAATCGAATTAGGGCAAATCTCTGAACGAACTTAGTACCTTCATGTAATTGGCCCGTTCAAAAGCAGCAGGTTCTGCAACCGACTTCTGGCTCATGCTTCCCAGCATCTGTTTAATGGAGGTGTATTCATGTTCCTCCATCCAGGTTTGTAATTCAGCAAGGATATTGGAAATAGAATCCACGCCGCCGTAAAGCAACTTGGAAGCCATCATCGAAACTCTTGCGCCTGCCATCATGGATTTGAGAACATCCCTAGCAGAGTGAATGCCGCTGGTCAAGGCAAAGTCAACATTGAGGTGACCATATAACAAGGCGATCCAGCGCAGAGGCAGTCTCAATTCCGATGGAGAACTGAGGTCGAGAGAGTGAGAAATGTTCATTTCTTCAACGTCAAAATCAGGTTGATAGAATCGATTGAAGAGCACCAAACCGTTTGCACCTGCTGTTACGAGGCGTTTTGCGAAATGAGGAAACGAAGTATAGAAAGGACTCAACTTCACTGCCAGTGGAATCTTGATCGAGGATTTTATGTCGGCCACGAGGGCCACTTGCATGTCTTCGAGTTCCTGCGCAGGGATGGCGGGATCTGTTGGAATGTAATAGAGATTCAATTCAAGCGCGTCCGCTCCGGCGTCTTGGATGATGCGAGCGTAGCGCGTCCAGCCGCCTTTGGAGACTCCATTCAAACTTCCGATTACAGGAATGCTGACGGACTTCTTTAACTTCTCGACATTCGCCACGTATCGATCCGGCAATAGGCTATATGTGCCAGCATCGGGAAGATAGGTGAGGGCCTCGGCAAATGATTCAGTACCGCGTGCCAGATAGTAATCGAGTTCGAGACTCTCGTGGATGATTTGTTCCTCGAACAATGAATACATGACCACTGCGGCAATGCCCGCTTCTTCCATGCGCTTGACCTGCTCGACTTTTTTTGAAAGCGGCGAGGCAGAGGCCACAAGCGGATTTTTTAACTTCAAGCCAAGATAATTTGTGGAAAGATCAATCATTTTTCCTCCGGATAAATGATTAGAGAGTAGTGAACCTACTCTCTAATCATAATCTTCTAATTTTTTGGTTGTCCGTTACCGTTGCCGTCAGCGTCATAATGGATGGCCGCCATTTGCTGATACAGCGTCCAGCGTGATTTGGCATCCTGTTGAGCTTTGCGCATCAATTCTTCGGCGCGAGCTTCATCTATTTGCGTGAGCATCTTGTAACGAGTTTCGTTGTATGCATACTGCGAGAGCGGAATGGTCGGCTCTTTGGATTCAATAATGAGCGGATTCTTGCCCTCGTGTGTCAGACGCGGATCGTAACGATAGACCGGCCACGCTCCAGACTGGACGGCGAGTTTTTGCTGTTCAAGGCCATGAATCATATCGTAGCCGTGTTCGATGCAGTGGCTGTAAGCAATAATCAGCGACGGGCCATCATACGACTCGGCCTCAAGGAAAGCCTTGACCGTTTGTTGATCGTTGTATCCCATGGCGACGCGCGCAACGTAAACATACCCATAGGCCATGGCTATCAAACCGAGGTCCTTCTTCGGTAGACCTTTGCCGCTCATGGCAAATTTGGCAACTGCGCCACGCGGCGTGGACTTGGATGCCTGCCCACCGGTATTGGAATAAACTTCGGTATCGAGCACCAGCACATTGACGTTTCGACCGCTGGCAAGCACATGGTCAAGGCCACCATAACCGATATCGTACGCCCAGCCGTCACCGCCCATGATCCACACGGATTTCTTGACCAGCGAGTCGGCTACGCTGACCAATTCTTTCGCACGCGGGTCTTTGGAGTTTGCAAGTTTCTTTTTGAGTTCTGTCACCCGGCCGCGTTGTTCATCAATGCCTGCCTCGTTTGATTGATCCGCATGAACGATGGCATCCACCAATTCCGAACCAAGCTCTTTGGTCAGAGCGGCCATCAATTCATGCGCGTACTCATTTTGTTTATCAAGCGTCAAACGCATTCCGAGACCAAATTCAGCGTTATCTTCAAATAGCGAGTTTGACCAGGCCGGGCCGCGTCCGAAATTGTCTTTCGCCCAAGGCGTAGTCGGCAGGTTACCGCCATAGATGGAGGAACAGCCGGTTGCGTTCGCAACCAGAGTCCGGTCGCCGAACAGCTGCGAAACGAGCTTGACATAAGGCGTCTCGCCGCATCCCGAGCAGGCCCCGGAGAATTCAAACAAAGGACGAAGCAGTTGCGAATTCTTGATGGTGGATGGATTGATCAACTTTCGGTCGAGGTCCGGGATCTTCATGAAGAAATCCCAGTTCTTGCTTTCGCTCGCGCGCAGAGGCGGCTGAGGTTCCATATTCAGAGCCTTGCGCCCAGCCTGTGTCTTATCCTTTGCCGGACAGGCCTCCACACACAATTCGCATCCTGTGCAGTCTTCAGGCGCAACCTGAACCGAATAGGTCATTCCATGTGAGAACTCTTTATATTTTGATGGCATGTGCTTGAATGTTTCGGGCGCACCAGCCAGCAATTTATCGTCGAAGATCTTTTGGCGGATCACCGCGTGAGGACAGACGATGATGCATTTGCCGCATTGGATGCACAAGTCAGGCACCCAGACCGGAATTTCCAGCGCCAGATTCCGCTTTTCCCATTGGGTGGTCCCGGTTGGGAAGGTGCCGTCTACCGGCATCGCACTAACAGGAACATCATTTCCATCGAACGCGATGATCGGAGCCAGAACATTCTTAACGAATTCAGGCGCTTCATTCGGGACTATAGCCCGGCGCGCGATCTTCGAGCTTGTCTTGGCCGGAACTTTCACCTCATGAAGATTCTCAAGGGTTTGATCCACAGCGTCGAAGTTTTTCTTCACCACGGCTTCGCCGCGTTTTCCGTACGTCTTTTCGATGGCGTGCTTGATTTGGGTGATTGCATCCTCGCGCGGTAGGATGCCGCTGATCGCAAAGAACGCCGTCTGCATGATGGTGTTGACGCGGTTTCCCATGCCGGTCTTTTCAGCAACATCATAACCATTGATGACGTAGAACTTAAGCTTCTTTGCCACGAGCTCTTTCTGGACTTCGATCGGCAATTGATCCCAAACTTCATCCGGCCCATACATACTGTTCAGCAAAAAGACGCCGCCCGGTTTGGCATATTTCAGCATCTCGAACTTTTCCAGGAAGACAAATTGGTGACAAGCTACAAAGTTGGCCTGATTCACTTCGATCAAATAAGGAGCCTGAACCGGCTTTGAGCCGAAGCGCAGATGGGAAATCGTCACCGTGCCGGCCTTCTTTGAGTCATAGACGAAATAGCCTTGAGCAAAGTTGTCGGTCTCTTCACCAATGATCTTGATGGAGTTCTTGTTGGCGCCAACTGTGCCGTCGGAACCGAGGCCGAAGAACATACAGCGCACGGTTTCTTCCGATTCAATCGAGAAAGACGAGTCAACATCGAGACTGGAGTGAGTCACATCATCATTGATGCCAACCGTGAAATGATTCTTTGGCTCGGATTTTTTCAATTCGTCCAGCGTCGCCTTGACCATCGCCGGTGTGAATTCCTTCGAGGACAATCCGTAGCGCCCGCCAATCACCTTGATATTAGAGTGATTGGTTTCTGCTAACGCATTAACGATATCGAGGTAAAGCGGTTCAGATGCGCCCGGCTCTTTGGTGCGGTCAAGCACTACAATAGATTTAACAGTCTTGGGCAGAGCCTTGACAAAATGTTCAATCGAGAACGGACGATATAAACGAACGCGTATCGCACCGACCTTCTCGCCTTTTTCAGCCAGATACTTTGCAGTGGCTTCAGCGGTTTCGCCGCCGGAGCCCATAAGCACAACGACTCTTTCTGCCTGAGGATGTCCCGAATAATCGAAGAGGTGATAAGGTCGTTCGGTAATCTTGGCGAACTGATCCATCACTGCTTGCACAATGGCGGGCGTCGCTTCATAGTATGGATTGACCGTCTCGCGTCCCTGGAAATAGACATCGGGATTCTGTGCCGTGCCGCGTATCACGGGGTGGTCGGGGGACAAAGCACGAGCCCGGTGGTCGCGGATCAGTTCATCGTCAATGAGAGAGCGGAGTTCCTCATCCGTGAGTTGAAAGATCTTTGCAACTTCATGTGAAGTGCGGAATCCGTCGAAGAAATGCAGGAACGGCACGCGCGATTTCAGGGTCGCAGCTTGTGAAATGGCAGCAAAATCGTGCGCTTCTTGAACGGAACCGGATGCGATCAGGGCAAAGCCGGTTTGCCGGACAGCCATCACATCTTGATGATCGCCGAAGATCGACAGAGCTTGCGAGGCAATCGAACGCGCCGCCACGTGGAAGACCGTACTAGTCAGTTCGCCTGCGATTTTATACATGTTCGGGATCATCAGCAGGAGGCCTTGCGAGGCAGTAAACGTCGTGGTGAGCGCACCAGCTTGGAGCGCGCCATGCACCGCGCCCGCCGCGCCGCCCTCGGACTGCATCTCGACCACGAGCGGGACGGTTCCCCATAAATTGGGTTGGTGTTTGGCCGACCACGCATCTGCGTGCTCCCCCATGGGAGACGATGGCGTGATCGGATAGATCGCGATCACTTCATTCAAACGATGGGCAACCGAGGTTGTGGCTTCGTTGCCGTCAATGGTTACAATAGGACGCTTCATAACTCACTCCTTTAAGGCGGGCTTTTGCCCGGAAATATCATTCCAAGTGTCCAAGTGTATCCCCCAATAGGATTGGACGTTAGTTATATATGACTTAAATCCCCATGTGGGTTGTCATATTCGGACAGAAACTGTAGAATTGAAGCATTGCAGAGATGCAAGATCACACTTCATCTCTGCAACGAGTAAAGTCTGTGTACAAATTACCATATGTCTTCTGAGCGATTGCAGAGAGTGAAGGATCTGAGTTTTTGCAGAGCTTCTTTTTTGGCATACGAGATTCTTCGTTACTCCGCTGTTCAGAATGACATACAAAAACAATTTTGTGTGAACACTCTAAGTACTCTAGGTGTAGAAGAAGGAATATTAGAAATATGGAAAACTTACCGCAATACTGGGGACTCTCTTCGTGCATTGACTTATACGAATGCGATCTCGAATTGATGAAAAACGCGGATGCAATCCGAGAATTTGTCAAACAGCTATGTGATCGCATTAAGATGAAACGCTACGGTGAAACGCAGGTTGTGCTCTTCGGGGAGGATCCGCGTGTCAACGGCTTTAGCATGACGCAACTGATTGAGACTTCGCTCATCTCCGCCCATTTCGCCGAAGCCAGTTATGCCATTTATTTGGACGTATTCAGTTGCGCACCATACGATCCAAAAGATACAGCGGAGTTTGCGTTGAAATATTTCAAAGGGAAGCGTTACAACCTGCACGTGGTCGAACGAAAATAGGTGTTACTTTAGATCACTTTTTAAGACTGCTTCTTTTACCGCGCTGCATCGTTCGCAATCATCCCGCTGACAGAGTAAAGCCAGCGGGTCTTCTTTTATGATGTCAATCACTCTTAAAATCAATCGCTCCAATGAAATGGCCTGCACGATTGTATCTCCCGCTTGCACCGTCCGCGTATTGCGGGCAAGATTAGGGGCTATGGCGTTGAAGCCGGCTGAGTCGCCGGGGAAACCGGGACATTCCACGATGCGGTCTCGCGTCAATGCCCAGCGGACGAACTGCTTTCGTCCTGCAAGTTTTTCCGCGTAATGAATGCTGGTATCGACCATATGATCCACGCCGAGCAATAAGACCCATCCGTCTGCTTCCGCCAGCGCAGCAATCGGAGCCAATGGATCTTGAATGGTTTGCGCACTCAAGAATTCCTCGGCACGAGCGCCCGCAAACGATTGGATGGGATGCAAAGTTCTCTTTGCTTGAGGCAGGCCTCGTAGAGTCTCGGGCACCACACCCATCATTTTGTCACAAGGCATGTTCGGAGTAAACGGCTCAGCCATCAAATTCAAATTTTGTCCTGCGCCATAAGTAATGCCGTTGTTCGGCGGCCCGACCTCGGGCGTGATCATCGTTTTGTATGTAAAGGTCGGCATGATCAGCGCACTGACCGAATCAAGAACAGCGCGCAATAAAGTCTGGGCACCGCCTTCGATTAACCCAAATGATCTCAACGAAGCGTGAGCAATGACCGGCTTGTCGCTCAGTTTGAGGCTCAGCAAAGCCGACCTAATTTCAAAGTAAGTGTGCATAGAAAGTCAGATAGTTGGGTAGTTACATAGTTAGATAGCTTCACGATCGCATCGTCCCGACCATTCGACTACCCGACCAATTAGACTACAAGACTATTTCCCTTTCCACTCTGGCTTGCGTTTTTCGACAAAGGCTTGCATACCTTCTTTCTGATCTTCGGTCGCGAACAAATTATAGAACTCCCGCTTCTCCTTTTGCAACCCCTCCGCCAACACTAGTTCATAAGCTTGATTGATCATCTGCTTCGCCACGCGGGCCGCGACCGGCGCACGCGAAGCGATTTCATCTGCCAACTTCAACGCTTCTTTCAAGAACTGGTCAACGGGCACCACACGATTGGCCAATCCAAACTGATACGCTTCCTGCGCCGATAACGTTCGATTGTTGAGAATCATTTCCATTGAAATGGCTTTACCGACTGCATGAGTTAGACGTTGCGTCCCGCCTGCGCCGGGGATGACTCCGATTGTAATCTCCGGCTGGCCAAACTTCGCGGACTCCGATGCAACAATCATATCGCACGACATGGCAAGTTCGCATCCGGCGCCCAGCACATATCCTGATACCGCGGCAATGACCGGCTTGTGAATATTCATGATGCGAGTGAACGCCGCAACGTGATCGCGCTCCTTCATTTGTTGTGCGCTCTTCTCGTTCATCTCTTTGATGTCGGAGCCTGCGGCAAAAGCCTTTTCGTTTCCGGTAATCACCATCGCGCCGATATTTTCATCGTTATCGAATGCTTCCAGCGCGTCCATCACTTCAATTACTAATTGATGGTTGAGTGCGTTCATCGTCTGCGGACGATTGAGCGTGATCAACCCAACACGGCTACGTTTTTCAGTCAAAATAAATTCGTAAGGCATAATGACTCCTCTGCTTCTATCGTCCTTGCAACGATGATTCTACACGAGATTTTCTTCTGTGCTATCATTGCGCCGAAACTTTCCCAAGGAGCATAGCATCATGGATACTCTTCTTGCCATTCATTCATTCGTTCGCTGGATCATTATGGTTGTCGCTTTAGTTACCATCATCAAATTCGCCGTCAGTTGGGCGGCTAATAGTTTCTTTAAAGCAATGGATCGCGGACTCGCCTCAGGCTTCAGCGGTTTGATGGACTTGCAAGTTTTACTTGGCGTGATCTATCTCATCTGGAACGGTATCGCGGTCACCGGTTTTCCAACCTATCGGATTCTGCACGCGGGCACAATGATCATCGCGGCTGCCGTCGCGCATTTGCCATCGAGATTCAAAGCGCTGAACGATAAACTTCGCTTTCAATATTCTTTGTTTGCTGTTGTCGGTTCTTTGATTTTGATTGGCATCGGCATTTCGTTCTTGGTGGGACATTAAATTAAAATGTCATTGCGAGGGCAAAGCCCGAAGCAATCTCCTTATTATATGGAGATTGCCGCGTCGCCGCTGTGCAGCTCCTCGCAATGACAAAATAAAAATATATGACAACTGCTAAAACATCTGTATCCACTGATAAACTCGATTACAAGCGCATCCTGCCCATCATCGCTATCGTGCTGGTGGACTTGATGGGCTTGTCCATCATCATCCCATTGATGCCATTGTTTGCGGCGCGCTTCGGCGCCAACCCGCTCATCATCGGCTTCCTGCAAGCCGCGTATCCGTCGATGCAATTCATCGGCACGCCCATCCTCGGACGATTGTCGGATCGCTTCGGGCGCAAACCGATTTTGTTATTCAGCCAGCTCGGAACATTCGCCGGCTTCATTCTGCTCGGGTTTGCAAACGCGCTATGGATACTTTTTCTCTCGCGCATCATTGACGGACTCTCCGGTGCGAACTTATCAACAGCGCAGGCGGCGGTGGCCGATAGCACGGATGAAAAGAATCGCACGCAGGGATTGGGGCTCATCGGTGCGGCGTTCGGTGTTGGCTTCATTCTGGGACCCATCATCGCTTATTTGGTACTCGCCGCTTCGGGCGGGGATTATCGAGCGGTCGCGTTCACTGCGGCTTGTTTCTCGCTGATGTCGATTCTCATGACCACGTTCTTATTCCATGAAACTCATCATGATGATTCGCCATCGGCAACAAAACTCAAATCACCGTTCACATTCTCTGCGATGTTGCAAGCCTTGACGCGTCCGACGGTGGGTTATCTATTGCTCGTGATGTTCTTTTATCAAGTTGCATTTGGAGGCTACGAACAACTCTTTTCGTTGTTCACATTGAATCGTCTTGGCATGGACGCGACGGACACAGCAGGTTTGTTTGCATTAGCCGGAGTTTTTATCGTGATCGTCCAAGGCGGATTGATCGGTCGCTGGTCAAAGCAAAAAGGCGATCGCTGGCTCGTGATTCTCGGAGTGTTCACATTAGCCATCGGCTTGATCGGCACATCGCTGACGCCGAGCGTGCCCGTGCCGTGGTATAACGAAGCAAACGTGCTGAAGAGTTTGGCGGGACAAAGCGCGATGCAGATCACAACTCAAAACATCAAAGTGAGTTTGCCCAATGAAGCGGACAAAGGATGGTTGGGAATCATTTGGCTGTTGGTTGCGAGTTTCCCGGCGGCGTTGGGCGGAGGTGTTTTGCATCCGGCAGTGAACAGCCTGATCACCAAATCGTCAGATAAGAATGAACTGGGTGGCATGTTGGGAATCTCGGCTGGCTTTTATAGCGCCGCGAACGCGATTGCGCCTTTGTTTTATGGCTCGTTGTTTCAATGGCTCGGCGCGCCTGTACCGTTCTTTCTTGGCGGATTGATTTTAGCGGTGTTGTGGATCGTGTCGCCGAGGGCGATTAAGAAGAACGAAACTTGCTAACCAGCCGAATACCTTAAATCCGCAGTGGTATATAATCAATTGTGTTGACAACATAACCGCGAGTTGGGCGTTGCCCTTCAAGGTGCAATTACATATGTTCCAAAATCAATTTCGTAAACTTTCTGCTTGGGCGGGGATTCTTGCACCAGTAATATTTGTAGGTGTCTTTACTGTTGAAGGTGGTTTGAGAAACGGGTACGATCCAATGAAAATGTATATTAGTGCACTTTCATTAGGTAATCGCGGATGGATACAGATTTCAAATTTTATTGTTCTTGGACTTCTATTATTTATATTTACACTTGTCAATACCTTCGCCAATTATGATGTAGGAACTGGTTCAAGAACCGGATGAACCATTCCCAAGCGAGCAATTTGCTCGAAGATCTCGGCCAATAAAATAC
>Ga0209039_10001305_pt1 | contig 23571 bp, 21 predicted proteins | sample BogFormECP12_OM1_FD_188238 | JGI IMG/M metagenome (GOLD analysis project Ga0209039, IMG submission 188238) | Bog forest soil microbial communities from Calvert Island, British Columbia, Canada - ECP12_OM1 (SPAdes) (version 2) | ecosystem: Environmental > Aquatic > Freshwater > Wetlands > Bog ... | reverse complement strand
TTCCAGAAGGGGCGGCGGGGCGTATCGTGGCACCAACAAAAAAAAGGTAGCACCACGGAATCGTTGCAGAATTCCCTTGATTTTAGCCATTATCTACGTTATTGTGCCCTGATGCGTAGCGATGCGCTTTGTATATTGAACTTGTGTCAGACGGCGTTTGCAAATCCACAACTTACAAATCAACTATTGACCCAAGGACTCGAACTGCAGTGAGGGGTGCTCAGTTCCTGATTGAGTTCCCATCGCGGGTGCGAGGCAGGGGTGTATTCAAGGGTCCATGCAAGGAGGTTAATAATGGACAAGTTTATAGACGTTCCCGAAAGGTTGGCACTGAAGGGCGTTAGCCGCAGGGACTTCATGAAGTTCTGCGGTTTCATGGCGACCGTTTTAGGCCTTCCTATGTCCTTTGCTCCGCGGATAGCCGAGGCCGTGGCTGCAAAGCGCCCCACAGTGGTGTGGTTGAGTCTGTCGGAGTGCACAGGCTGCATGGAATCTTTCATCCGCACCTCTAACCCCTGGACCGCGGACATTATCTTGGACACCATTGACCTGGCCTATAATGAGACGGTGATGGCCGCAGCCGGCGAGCAGGCAGAGCACATTCTCGAAGAGACAGTTAAGAACAACAAAGGAAAGTACATCTGTATCGCGGACGGCGCGATCCCCACAAAGGATAAAGGCGCCTATGGCAGGATTGGCGGCAAAACCATGATGGATATTGCCAATAATGTCTGCAAGAATGCCGCGGCGGTAATTTGCGTGGGGATTTGTGCGAGCTACGGAGGCTTGCCTGCCGCTAAGCCCAATCCGACGGAATCAAAGAGCGTGCAAGAAGTCACTGGTGTGAAGACGGTCAACCTGGCGGGTTGTCCGCCCAACGCAGACAATATGGTGGCGACGATTGTTCATTACCTCCTGCTGGGCAAGCTCCCTGCACTGGATGGCAAAGGCCGACCGTTGTTTGCTTATGGCCAGCTCATTCACGACAACTGTGAACGAAGGGGCCACTATGAAGCCGAAGAGTTCGTGAAGGAATTCGGAGACGAAGGAGCCTCCAAAGGTTGGTGCCTCCGCAAAGTAGGCTGCCAAGGTCCCGAGACATACCACAATTGCCCCAAGATCAGGTGGAACCAAGGGACCAACTGGCCTATCGGCGCGGGTCATCCGTGCATTGGGTGCTCCGAACCGGACTTCTGGGACAAAATGAGTCCCTTCTATATTGAACGAAGCTAGGTTCAGTGAGAATTCAACCCAATGAAGTGAGCTTTTAGAAAAGGAGCGAAACAATGGCAAGAGTCGTCGTTGACCCCATTCCAAGGATTGAGGGTCACCTGCGCATAGAGGTAGAAGTAGAGAATGGCAAGGTGAAGGACGCTTGGAGCAGCGGAACGCTGTTCAGGGGGCTTGAAATAATTCTCCAGGGACGAGACCCGCGAGACGCCCACCTGTTGACCCAGCGTTCCTGCGGCGTTTGCACACTCGTGCACTCCCTAGCCTCCGTGAGGGCTGTCGAGGACGCTCTCAAAGTTAAGATTCCCCCAAACGCCCGAATTATACGCAACCTGACCCACGCGGCCCAAAATATGCACGATCACCCCGTTCATTTTTATCAGTTGTGCGCCCTGGACTGGGTGGACGTGGTGTCGGCCCTTACCGCGGATCCAAAGAAGACTGCGGAACTCTCCGACGCGGTCAGCGGGAGAGCTCAGGGTCCAAAGTACTATGAAGCCCTCAAGGGAAAGTTGAAAGCCTTTGTTGACTCCGGTCAACTGGGCCCCTTTGCCAACGCCTACTGGGGCCACCCTGCTTATAAGCTTCCTGCTGAGGCCAACCTGATGGCCGTGGGGCACTATCTGGACAACCTACGCCAGCAGGTCTTCGCTGCTCAGATCACCGCAATCTGGGGTGCCAAGAATCCACATTTGCAGGGGCATCTACCCGGCGGCGTGACCGTGGCTCAGCAACTGGGTACTGTGGAATGGATTGCCAAGTACAAATACATGGTCCAGGAGCAGATCAAGTTTATTGAGGAAGTCTACATTCCAGATCTGTTGGCCGTGGCAAGCTTCTACAAAGATTGGGCAGCGATTGGAGGAAACAAGAACTTCCTCTCCTACGGCGATTTCCCAGAAGGAGAGGCGGAGCCCGACAGCTTCTACTTCAAGAGAGGAATGATTCTCGACCAGAAGCTCGATCTGGTGAAATTCGACCCGCAGAAGATTACCGAAGATGTTACCCACGCCTGGTATGACGGGGACAAACCCTTGCATCCCTCAGTGGGCGAGACCAAACCCCTCTCCGGCGACAAGCTCAAGGGTGCGGTTCCCGACACCAAGGGGAAGTATAGCTGGATGAAGGCCCCCAGGTACGATGGGAAGGTTATGGAAGTCGGCCCCCTCGCCCAGTGTCTTACATCCTATGTCGGCGGAAACAAAGAGATCAAAGAGACCGTCGATATGGTGCTGAAGAAGCTGGATGTCAAGGCTGACGCGCTGTTCTCTACCCTGGGAAGGATCGCGGCCCGCGGTATCAAGTGCTTGGTCAATGCGAAGAGAGCGGAGAAATGGGTCGACGATCTCATCGAGAACATTAAGAAGGGCGACACGAAGACCTTCACTTCATACAAACTCGATGAGAGCAGCAACGGCCAGGGCATGGGCCTGAACGACGTCGCGCGTGGCTCCTTGGGCCACTGGATCAACATCGAGAAAGGCAAGATCAAGAACTATCAGCAAGTTGTTCCGTCCACATGGAACCTTGGACCCGAGGACGCAAAGGGACAAAAGGGACCCGTGGAGAACGCTCTCATCGGAACACCGGTTGCTGATCCGAAAAAGCCGCTCGAGATCCTTCGCACAGTCCACTCCTTCGATCCATGCATAGCTTGCGCGGTGCACGTGATTGATCCCCATACCAACGAAGTCTACAAATTTAGAGTTTCCTGATAAGAGATCGGGAACGCTTAAAGGGCGGCCGAAAGGCCGCCCTTTTTTGTCAAGTCAGGCTCTCAATCAGGTCCAAGATCTCAGCGGTTTTGTCCTGAAGAAGTTCTTTGTCCTGCCTAACTTCTACGTTCAGCCTGATTACCGGCTCGGTGTTGGACGGTCTCAGGTTAAACCTCCATTTGTCGAATTCCATGCTCAGGCCGTCAGTGTAGTCGATCTCGGGCCCCTGGCCTTTGTAATGGGCCTCTACCTTTTGGATCACGCCGTGGGGATCCGGTACCGTTCGGTTGATTTCGCCACTTACGGGATACTTGTCCATTCGGGCCTGAATCAGTTCCGATAAAGGGCGGCCTGAAATGCTGAGAGTCTCTACCAGAAGCAGCCACGGGATCATGCCGCTGTCACAATAGGCGAAATCTCTGAAATAGTGGTGCGCGGACATCTCCCCGCCGTAGATAGCATCCTCCACACGCATTCGTTCTTTGATAAACGCGTGGCCGGCTTTGCTCATCACCGGGATGCCGCCTGCCTCCTTCACCATCTCTACCGTGTTCCAGACGAGCCTCGGATCGTGCACAATTTTTGAACCGGGACGCCGCCTCAGAAAAGCCTGTGCAAGCAAGCCCACAATATAGTACCCCTCGATGAATCCCCCGTTTTCGTCGAAAAAGAAGCACCTGTCGGAATCTCCATCCCACGCAATCCCGAGAGCTGCTTTGTGTCGATTCACGCTCTCAGCGGTGATCCCTCGGTTTTCGGGCAGAATAGGATTGGGGATCCCATTAGGGAAGGTGCCGTCAGGCTCCGGGAAAATTTTTATGAACTCGAGGGGGAGTCTGCTTTCAAGCTTTTCTAGAACCGGCCCCGCGCAGCCGTTTCCGCAGTTCATGACCACTTTGAGCCTTGAGATCTTTTCCGGATGAACATAAGTAAGGAGATGGTCTATGAAGGCATCCCGTGAGCTTACTGACTGAGTAGCGCCTTTCTTGTCGGCCTCCGGCTGAAAACTTTCGGTGACTATCATCCGTTCGATATCCTTAAGGCCGGTATCCGCGCTTATCGGTCTCGATTCTTCCTTAACCAACTTCATGCCGTTGTAATCCATCGGATTATGGCTGGCGGTGATCATAATTCCGCCATCAAGCTTGAAATGCGAAGTTGCAAAATAGACTTCTTCCGTGGGACACAATCCTATGTCCAGCACATCGCATCCCAGATCGTTGAGTCCTCTGGCCACGGACCCGGAGATAGCCGCGCTGGAAAGCCGAATGTCTCTTCCCAAGCAAACTCTTGAGGGTCTCAGCAGAGAAGCATACGCTTTGCCGATCTTGTAAGCCATCTCTTCGTTGAGTTCATCGGGGATGCGACCTCGAATATCATACGCCTTGAAGGCACTCAGTCCCTCTTGTCCAGAATCCGTCATGGCTGGTTCCTTTCTTTGCTGGTCATTATTCGTCACGGAGTTCGCGGGAGTTTTTCTATAGGACGCCGCGGCTCACATCAGGGATACTTGCCGCCCCGAAGAACCGTCCCCTTTGAAATGCGGTAAACCTCTCCCGGAGGCGCATTAATTGCTACCTGCCCCTCGATCTTTATGTCTCTCTCGAAGAAAACCGGCCCCGACACCTCAAGGGAACAAGCGTTCACAAGAGACACGGAAGACGGATCCTCGAAGCGTTCGGACAACTCAAGTGGCGAATTTAAGAATTCCGGTCCGAAAAATACTGTCGGCCTCAACGGCAATGACGACGGCCGCAAGGGATTTTTTTGTAACTTATCCATTGAATCCAATGCGCAGGCGTCGGATTGCAGCAAAAACAGGTCCGCAACTTTCTTGGTGGGGAAAAATCTGTCCCTGCCTACTTGAAGGCCGCGTGCACGGCGGAAAGATCCGATTGCAGCTCCCATGGCCGTTTCAAACTGGATGACCTTGTGCCTCCCGATGGTCTTGTGATTCAGAATGAGTGGCAATCTGAGGGACTTATCCTTGAGGGCGGCGGAGAGAGCGTCCAGGTCCACCCACACGTTATTGGTGTTGAAGACGTGAAACCGATTTATATCCATAAAGGATTCTCTGTCTTCGGGTGCGACCTGAGCAATCTCCAACAGGTCCAGCCGGCCGTTTCCGACCACGAGAGTTCCACCTTTTCTGTCCACCTTTGTCCTGGCGGTTACCTCAAGCAGAAACTCGATCCTTTCCGTCTCCATCAGCCCCAATATCCAAGGTTCAACGGAAGCGGCGAGATTGTCCAGATTGGAGATGAACGCCCACCTGCAACCATCCTCCCTCAGCTTATCCAGGAGGCCGGTCTGTTGCAGGCTTTCGTATACGTCCCCGTGGCCGGGAGGTGCCCAGTCCTCGTCTGTGCCACTCTCGAGGGGCTCCAGAGTTCCCTCCACCAATCGTGGTATCTGGTTTTGAATGAAGGTCAGCACCGGGAGATCAAAACGCCCGATAATCTCAAGTGTAGGACCGTGAGTGAAGAAGCTGTCCATCAACACCAGAGGCATTTGGATGCCCCATTCCCTGCGAATTGCCTCTATCTGGCCGATGATGATCTCCAGATAGGACCGGCCGTTTTTGGCTGTGAGGACTCCTTTGGGAACCACTCCGCCCATGGTGGTGCTGCGGCCGCCGTTCAACTTGATGACCACTGCTTTTGCCAGAAGCGATCTTCCTCTTGCCGCAAGTGTTGCGATACTTTTCGGATCTGGAGGGTTCAGGAGAAGGCCGGCGTTGGGCGTGGAGACCTCGTCAACCGAAACGTAGGCAGAGCGTTCATCGTTAATTTGGTTCACCATCCGCAGAAAATTCTCGATGGCCTCCGGATGGATGCCCCGTGACGCCATCTTGCGCCTGATCCGCTCTTCTATGCCGTCCAATTTCATTCCGCCCCAACTCCGGATTACTTCATCAGAGTGCGATGAAAAAAAGCACATGAGCAAAGCAGATCATTCTTTGCCGACCGCGTCTGTAAGCTTGCGGGCCTTTTCTATCAATTCGATCAGAGTGCACAGTTTGGTGGGCTGGGCCTGAACAAAGCATTTTTCGAAGTCTTCGGGGCTGAGTTGCTGACGAAAATATGCTTCCACATCAAAGTAGTGGCCCCAGCAGGCCAAGGCTCTTCCGCAAGGCAGTTCGCGTCCCTCCACACGACAGAATTCGAAATTCACCGGCCCGCCCAACCTAGGGCAACGAATCTGCTTTTCCTCATAAGGAGGATTGGAAGAAGATGTTTTCATGCGACCTCCAGCGTCGCCCCAAATATCTAATCCGGTTGGAATAGGTGATCTATCCGCCGATATTAACAGAATTGTTGATGCGGGTAAAGATAGGCCCTGGAAGGGGCCGAGCGATTCGGAGATGGCGAGAACCAAATACAAGATACTTAGTGATTGCCATGTCTCAGCATGCCATTGGTTCGAGCCGACGGCCTCGCAATGACAATTTTCGGCCGTTGGCGAAACGCCATCCTTCCGGGGGTGCCGATATCGCGCCCAAACGAGCGTCATTTTTGGCAATGGCTCTAAACAACAAAAAAACTGCGGGGCGGTTAGAGACACCAACCCCGCAGCCGGCTGGGTGATCTTCAAATATGAGGGTCAGATCTTTGGCTTCGGAAACCCTTCCAGGGCCTTGAGAGCCTCTTGGATCTCTTCCATCGGGAGTTCGTAGTCAAAGAGCTTGCCCTGGAAATACGCGTCGTACGCGGCAAGGTCCACGAGGCCATGACCGCTCCAGTTGACGAGGATCGTCTTCTGCTTTCCTTCTTCCTTGGCTTTCTTTGCCTCTTGGATGACAGCCGCCAGAGCGTGATTGGTCTCGGGCGCGCTTATGAAGCCTTCCGTCCTGGCCCAAGTTATCCCTGCGCTGAAGGTTTCCAATTGATGTACGGCTCGCGGTTCTATGAGACCGTCCATAACCAATTGGCTGACCAGAGGGGCCATGCCGTGGTAACGCAACCCCCCCGCGTGAATAGGGGCCGGCACAAATGAATGCCCCAGCGTGTGCATTGGGAGCAACGGGGTCATTTGAACCGTGTCGCCGAAGTCGTAAGCGAACGGGCCTTTGGTCATGGTCGGGCAAGAGGTTGGTTCGACGGCAATGATCTGGATCTGTTTCCCCGCGATCTTGTCTCGCAGGAACGGGAAGGCGATGCCTGCGAAGTTGCTCCCACCGCCGGCGCAACCTATGATGATATCGGGGTAATCTCCGGCCTTGGCGAGCTGTTTTTGAGCTTCCTGACCGATTATCGTCTGGTGAAGAAGCACGTGGTTCAACACGCTCCCGAGGGAGTAGCGCGTAGGCGGGCGGCCTTGAGCTTCACTGGTCACCGCGTCTTCCACTGCCTCACTGATTGCAATGCCGAGACTGCCCGGAGAATTGGGGTCCTGGGCAAGAATCTTGCGGCCGGCTTCGGTTTCGGTGCTGGGGCTGGGAATACATGTCGCTCCCCATGTGTTCATCATGAGGCGGCGATAAGGCTTCTGCTCATAACTTACCCGGACCATGTAGACTTTTGCCTCCAGTCCGAATTGATTACAAGCGAAAGACAAAGCGCTTCCCCATTGCCCCGCGCCTGTCTCAGTGGCGATTCTCTTGATGCCGAAAACTTTGTTGTAATAGGCCTGGGGTATGGCTGTGTTGGGCTTGTGACTCCCGGCCGGGCTAACGCCTTCGTTCTTGTAGTAAATCTTTACCGGGCAACCGAGGAACTTCTCTAACTTTTCCGCTCGATACAGGGGGGTGGGACGCCATAGCAGCAGTTTGTCCAGGACCTCGTCGGGAATGTTTATCCAACGCTCCTGGCTCACTTCCTGCTCGATAAGATTCATGGGGAAAACAGGGGCCAGGTCCTGAGGGCCAAGAGGCTGACCGGTGCCCGGGTGCAAAGGGGGCTGCATGGGGTTCGGCATGTCCGCCGCGATGTTATACCATTGGCGGGGCATCTCGTCTTCGCTAAGCAAAATCTTCACCGACATGGGCATCTCCCTCCTGCTGTTTGTGGTACGGCTTTCCCTTCCGTGTACTCAGGAAACGAAAGGGCATGCTCACGAATGGATGAGTGACCGGGTTCGACAGTCACGCCGTGGCTTTGAGGCCCAGGCAAAATATATACGGTCAGGCCAATATGGGAATCCGTGCTCCCACGCGTGCGATTGGACTCGGGGTAAGAAAACACCGGATGCAATTCTACTTTCAAACTAGGTCTACGCGCAAGACTTTTTAGCTTGGTCAAGAACTTGACAGGGGTCGGCTATTGTAAGGTAAACTGAGATTCGAAAACTGTAGTGTTTCCGGCAACTCTGCTTTGGTGGGATGTTGCGGATTTCTTTGGCGAAGCCATTATTTCGCTATTATGGGGTTGAACAAATGAAGATTGTCGCCATCCTGGGAAGCCCTAGAGGGAAGAGTAACAGCACGGCCCTGGCCAGGACCATTCTTCGACGGGCTGGAGAGCTGGGAGCAGAATGCCGGGAGTTAATTTTGAATAAGCTCCAGTTCAAAGGTTGCCAAGGCTGCGAAACCTGCAAGACAAAGCTGGACCACTGCGTCCTCAACGATGACCTGACGCCGGTGTTGGAGGCTGTCAAGGAGGCGGATGCCGTCATTATGGCTTCGCCAAATTATTTCGGGGAGGTGTCCGGCCAGTTCAAGTCATTTTTCGATCGGACCTATTCCTATCTGAGCCCGGATTTCAGTAGCCGCCTCAAGCCGGGCAAGTCGTCCGTTTTTGTTTTTGCCCAGGGTCAGCCCGACTTGAACACATACACAGACGTCTATCCTCGGTACGAAATGTGGCTTAAACGATTCGGGTTCACAAATAACTACCTTCTCCGAATGAACGGCCCTCGGTCGGCCGACTCTATTTCGCAAAGGCCTGATCTGATCAGCCAAGCTGAACAGATCACCCGGAACCTGATGTCACGATAGATGGAACCGACAGCTGAACCGTTTTAGCGAGATTGATCTGCTAACCCAGTTAAAAGCAGGTGATGGTCTGCATCCCAGGAAGGGCCTCATTTCATTTCTTGAATCAATATTTGGCTGTCGAAGATAAGAGCAGCGTGGATTGTGGGTACCACATATAATTCGACCATGCGGTGCGCGGGATTATCCCCCTATGCTTGTTGCGGTACATCAGAAACGGTGTTCACTACTTATCGACCTTGGCCGCCTTTTCTTCTTGTAGCTGCCGGAATCTCATGTCCAACAATTTCAAGAGCCGTTGATAAGTATTCTTTTCGGTGGAGGTCGAGGCGCCACGTATCTTTTCCTCACAGAGGCGTCTCATGCCCACGATCGTCTCCAGGTCCTGAAATTCAACCACATGGGGTATGTCCGTGTCGAACTCTTTTGTTCCTACCATGCTGACATCTCCCGCGGGCTAACAAGATTCGTTGGATCAGCCGTCGAGCTGAGGTGAATCTCGTGGATTCCCGGTCGAGGCTCGTGCCGGGGCATCTTTATCACAGTTGCGCGGTTATGCAAGAGGGATTTTTCGTGAAATGGCTCGGGCAGGTTCTCTTACGCGGCTGATACAGAGACTTGAAGAGACCTTGACCCGTCTCCGCTGTCAGGTGGTATAGTAGCATGCTCGGATGCCCCTAACTATGCAAAGTTAAGCCCACCGGGTGTCGGCCACGCGAGAAATTATGGAATCACAGTCGGAAAAAGGCGGCTCAGCGACCTCGGCAAGGGGCATTATTAGCCGTTTCATGCATCTGTTGTCAGCCCAGGGAGTGGAAGGGGTCACAAGCTGGGGGTTTTTCCTCTACCTCGCGCGAGTGGATTCTACTCTATACGGCGAGGTCATGTACGCGTTGGCCGCAGGCAGCGTGGCGATGACAGTGATACAATTCGGGCTGTACTATGCGTTGGTCCCCGCGCTGGGGCGTGCCGAACGAGACAGAGCGCCTGAGATTCTAAACAGGGCAAACGTCATAAAATTGGCACTGTTCGTCCCGTCCATGCTGGTCGTGGCGGGATTGGCCCTGTATCGCGAGTTCTCGGCTCAGATGGGGTTGATTCTCTTTCTAGTGTCGCTCGGATGCGCACTTGAGGCTTTGGCTGAGACCTTTTTCGAGGAGTGGCGCGTTAGAGGACTGCAGGCTAGGGAGGCCCGTATAAGGGTGACCAGCTCGGTCCTCTCGTATGGGTACGGCGTAATAACCGCAGCACTGGGATTCAACCCGGTGCTCGTAAGCCTGTTCAAGCTGATATCCGCGTTGGTGAGGCTGGGTTTCGGCATTGCCTATTACAAGAAGGATTACTTTGTCGGGTTGTTCTTGCGCCCAAAATGGCCGGCGGTCTGGTTTATGTTCAGAGCTGCCCTGGTCTTTGCCTTGATCGAGATTCTCGGGATTATTTACAACAAGACAAACATCTTTTTCCTGGAGAGCGCAACGGGAGTAAAGGGGGTGGCCCTTTATAGTGCCGCATGGATGTTGGTCGATCCCATTTCGATTTTGGCTTCCGATCAACTCCTCGGATGGGTGGTCTTCCCACTGCTCGCATCCCTATGGTGGACGAACCGAGTCGAGGTAGGGCCGCTTGTAAGGCGTACTGCGCAGTGGCTCATAGCTTTGGCTTTTCCGATAATGTTTTTCCTCCATGCGGAGAGCGGACCTCTCATAAATCTCATCTATGGGAAAGATTACATTGATGCCGCCTGGATCCCGCAATACCTAGTCTGGACAATTCTTCTTTCGTTTGAAAGCAACCTCTTCAAATATGTCATGATGGTAGCTGGCGAAGCTAATCTGCTCCTCGGGTTTGCCGTAGCAGCTACAGCACTCAACTTCGTGTTCAACCTGAAGTTGGTGCCCCAGTTTGGTCTTGCAGGCGCATGTCTGGTAATCATCTTCACAAAGCTAGTGATGACGCTCTTGACGTTCTTCTATTGCCGCATAAGGTTTCGATTTGTCAAAGAAAAGGATTTCCTCTTTCCGCTGCTCCTGGCGGGAATTTCATTCGGTATCTTTCTGCTGATCGAGCCCCTTGTCAAACATCATCCTGCAGTCGTAATTACTCTGGGATTCTATTCTCTGGTTCTCTGGAAGATTGGCCCCCGTTTTCTCGGACGCCTTCCAAGTAAGTCGGCCTCGGAAACGGAATGAGACATTGGTAGCGCGGCGCTGAACTGTGAACCGACCGTTGCCGGCGCTTAGCCCTTTCGTCTTCCGATCAGCTCTTCAAGACGTGCGGCAAGCTTCACATTCCCATAGAATTCCCCATGCGCTATCCGAGTTCGAAACTCGTCCAGCCGCGCCTCGAATTCCTTGAATACAGCCGCATCCGGATTAGCAACAAGGGAATAGTTTCCGTATCCAAGCGATGCCACCATGAACGCATTGAAGAACTGTTCATAGGCGAAGTGAATGGGGAATGAGAATACTGGTTTGCCGAAGTACAGCGCCTCGGCAATGGCATTGTGTCCGCCATTGGTAATCAAATACCGGCAAGTGGCCAGGTCGTTCAGGAAACCCGATGTTGACGGTGCCTTGTACTCAATGTTCTTGGAAGCAGGCCGCTCGCCCAGGCCATACACGATGATCTTGTGCGGCATCTGCTTGAGGGCCGTGACCAGGCGCAGAAAGGTGGGGGAAGTCTGGTACACGAGGACATGATCCTCGTTGGCTCGTTCGACTTCCAGGACGGCCCGTCTTAGAACCGGCGGGAAGACTTCCGTCTCAGCAGGGTTAGTCGGCGGAAGCTTGTAGAAAGCGCTGATAAAATAATAGTCCGCATTGCTGAACATCCACCTAAGAGGCAAGGCATACATCAAACGACCCACCGTTTGTTCCTTGGGGACCTCACAAACACACTTATTCAGAAAATGATGATTGTCGATGCTGACGCATGGAATACCCAGCTTGCGAGCAGCCAGAGGTGCGAAGTATTCGTACGCTGTTAGAATGAGGGCCGGATCGAAATCTTTGACGATCTGTACGACTCTTTCTACTGTGCGCTTCCTGTCAAAAAGGACCTTCAGAGCATTCCGAACCGTTCCGGAGACATCCACCCGATTGTTCACGTAATAAGTTGACGGCACAGGGACCTCTTCCACAGAGTATCCCGTCCGGCGAAGATCCAGAACGCGGCCGCCGCCGATAAACAGGAATTCATGGTGGGGCATTTCATTGGCGACTGCAAGGGCTTGACTAATATGCCCTCCGGCGTCGCCCATGATGCCGACGAGTATTCTGGCCATAATTCTCACGTTTTTCGATTGAATTGAAGTATAACACCGTATTAGAAGAGACGGATATGGAAAACTTGAAACCAAGAGATCCGAAGACTGAAGACAACAGCATCTTGACGAACGCCACGGTGGACCAGGAACCGATAGTGCTCCCCATTGACGGGGTCCTGGACCTTCACACCTTTTCTCCCAAAGAAGTCGCCGACCTGCTCGGAGATTATGTGGATGAATGCCTCAAAATGGGAATATATGATTTAAGAATTATTCACGGAAAAGGCAAGGGGGTCCTGCGTGACCGGGTACGGAAGATTTTGGCGAAAAACCTGCTGGTGGAAAGTTTTTCAGAGGCCCCGCTCGAAGCCGGAGGATGGGGTGCTACCCTGGTCCGATTGAGGCGTGAGGGCTGAAGGGTTGCGGGAGGGGGGACTTGCCGGATCAAAATACCGCCTTAAGTTCGCCCCGATAAAGCTCCAAGGGGAACGCGATAAAGATTGCCGAACTGCGGCCCAGAGGATCAACTTTTACTGCTATCGCTTCAAGACTGGGGCGGCAACGACGACAAGGAAAATCTTTTTCTCATGGGCTTTCTCAGACCGATTCTCTTAATCATGTTTTTTGCGGCCCTCTCGCTTACCGGCCTGGTCGCCCTGGAACTCGCCTTTCCCGAAGCATTCGCCACCGGCTGGGCCGACGAATTACTGGCGTACGTCGTCGTCTCGCTCATTTTTCTGTTCTTCTTGAAAAAGCACAGCGGAGGACGTCCATCCGAGGTGGGCAAAGAGCCGCGGGCCGAGGGAACGCCGGAGGCCGCGACGCAACATTCGTCGGACACGACATTGGAGGAAGTCCGGGACCGGGTCAGGGATCGGAAGAGGCTAAAAAAGTGACATCCAGTGAAGACGAGCAGCTAATACATGCTCACCGTGTTACGAATCATGATTTCTGTTGGCGTTCCAGGGCGTTCAGAGTCTCTAATTCCCTTTTGTATCTGCCGCCTATTTCCAGAATGGATTCAATCCACTCGCGGATTACCTTCCCCTCGGTAGTGACATAGGCCAATCGCGTGTCCATCATCCGAGTGAGGGTGCCCATGACATCCATAAGGATATCAAGCTTGTGGCAATCATCCTCGACCTCTATCTCAGGTGTGTGAAGCCCGTGCTCGCCGTACGCGTTCCAAACCATCTCGTCCATCAAGGTTGAGACCGCCAGACAGATGACTTGAATTGCCCTGAAGTCCATTGTTCGCTGAATTCCTTGTCAGTCGCTTTACAACTGGTTCCCTGGCTAAGCCAGGGAACAAAGCCAAAGTCGGGCAGACACGCGGCTCAACCCCTACACCCGTCAACTGCCATTGTCCGGTTGATAGCGATTCTCAGCTCAAAACACTATAAAATCTCACTCTCTGGCCCTTCTCACCACCAGTCTGGCGCAGTTGACAATATTTTCCTCTGTGTAGAGGGTGAATTCGTCGCGATAATATGTGTTGAATATATCACGAACCAGGTCGTCAGCGTCCCTTTGATCGCTCAGTATCCGGTCCCGAAGCTCCGCTGCGGTCTGACGGGCCTCGCGAAAGGCCTCCTCCACCTCCTTCTTACCCACAACCGGCCCCTGGTGCGCGACCCCGATAATCGAGGGTTGCAGGGTTTCGAGACGATCAAGGGTGGCAGCGTAGTCTGAGTATCCCGTCAAAAAGAGTGGCATCACACCACGGCCCGGGAATCTGAACCCGAGGGAATCGGAGAGCATCAGCGCTCTTATCTGAGGGACCCAAACCACAATCTTCCCTGGCGCGTGCCCCTTGACGCTCAGGAAACGGAGCGTCAAGCCCCCAAGATTCATTTCGTCATTGTCCTTGGCAATGAGGCAGTTTTCAAGGGTAGGGGCCTCCTCAACCGGTGGCCGGCCCGGTTTAATCCCGTGTGCTTCGAGGAAATTCGTCATGTGGCGGTCTTCCGGCACTATAGCCTTCCCCGCCTTGGGGTGGGCGAGGAATTCGGGCGCGCCTTCAGCGGCCACGACCAGGGCCTGTGGAAACCTCTCCCGCAGTCCCGGCAAACCGGTGATGTGGTCGGCATGAGGATGAGTGACGACCAGAAAGGTTGGGCTCACCTGGAGCACTTCCAACTGCCTAATAACGTCGTCCACGACCGCGGAGACGCCGACTTCGATAAGAGCAGAAGCCTGCTCCCCTTTCACCAGATAGAGATTGAAATAGTAATTACCTAACACCCAGAGACCGTTCGTGAGGAGCCTGGGAAAAGAATCGGTCTCAACCCGACTTGCCGTCATGTCGCCTCCTTGTCCAACCAATCACGCAGCCCAAGCCCGGACTCGGGCCATCACACGTGCTTCCACTATAGATATTAAGTCGTTGTGAGTCCATCACTGTTTTTTTCTTTTTTCGCAATTGTGAGCTTGACAAATGTATTGTCGGGGTTTAAAAATAAATTTGACTTGACTAACTGTAATAGATTCACTTGCTTTCGGCAGACCTGTCCGAGAGCTGGTGTGCAAATAACCAGGAGACTCCATGAACCGTGCCCCTTCCCAGGAACAATGTGCTGACTGCCCTGCGCTTGCCGGACAAGAATGCTGTACCGGTAGTCTGATAAAGCTGTCCAACCTGAAGCCGGGCCAGAAGGGAACAATTGCCCAGGTGTGCGGCAACCCGGACTTCCGTCTGAGAATGATGGAGATGGGCTTCACAAAAGGCACAGAAGTGACGGTTGTCAAGTACGCGCCTCTAAGCGATCCCGTCGAGTTGGTAATTAAAGGATACCACCTGACACTCCGAAAAGATCAGGCCTCAGATATCCTGATACATGAGCCGGACCAGGCCGCCGCCTGAGAGACCTGTGCCCATGTCCAAGCAAATTGTTGTGGCTCTTGCCGGCAACCCCAATGCCGGCAAAACTACGCTGTTCAATGCCCTCACAGGGGCACGACAACATGTTGGGAACTGGCCCGGTGTAACTGTTGAAAAAAAGGAGGGGACCGTCATACATGGGGATCGCGAGATCCACGTAGTAGACTTGCCTGGCACTTATTCCCTGACAGCCTATTCCCTCGAAGAAATCATAGCTCGGAATTTTATCGTTGAATCTGCCCCCGATGTGGTGGTGGACGTGGTGGACGCTTCCAACCTGGAGCGCAATCTGTACCTGTCCGTCCAACTCTTGGAAATGGGGGCCCCAATTGTCATTGCCCTGAACATGATAGATGTTGCCCAGGGGCGGCACATACACATCAACGATAAGTCACTCTCTGACTTGTTGGGCGTGCCTGTAATACCTACCAACGGCAAGAAAAGGATAGGAATTGAAGAGCTTCTTGATCGGGCGATCGAACGAGCCGAGACCGCGGACGTTTCTGGTACGCAAAGAACTGTTTCGTACGGAACTGAGGTTGAAGAAGAACTTGCAAAAATAGAAGAGAGACTCAATAGCGCACGAACCCGCTTGAACGGACTTTCCAATCGCTGGCTCGCAGTTAAGCTTCTGGAAGGAGACCCCGAGATATCGAAGGTGGTCGAGTCGACCATCGGCGGGGACGGAGTATTTGATCAGGTTGAGCAGAGCCGCAAACACATTGAAGACATATTCGCCGATCCCCCAGAGATCGTGCTGACCGATGCTCGGTACGGTTTCATCTCCGGTGCCCTGAAGCAGGCTGTCCATGTTGACAGCAGCGATCGCGTTCACTTGAGCGAATCCATTGACAAGGTACTGACCGACCGAATGCTCGGCCCGGCCGTACTCATGCTGATACTGTATCTAGTGTACATGTTTACGTTTCAGGCGAGCGAACCTCTGGTCAAAGGTTGCCAAGTGCTATTTCAGTGGTTGGGGACCCTCGCTGGGGAAGTAATTCCCGAGGGACTTCTCCGATCTCTGGTCGTGAGCGGCATTATCAACGGGGTAGGGGGGGTGCTGGGATTCACTCCTCTTATTGCGTTCATGTTTCTGGCCATCGCCATACTGGAAGATACAGGGTACATGGCGAGAATAGCGTTCATGCTGGATCGGGTGCTCAGAGGCTTTGGTCTGCACGGCTCCTCCATGCTGGCCCTCATGGTGGCCGGCGGGATAGCGGGCGGCTGTGCGGTGCCCGGAATCATGGCTACCCGCACGATGAAGGAACCAAAGGAGCGGCTGGTCACGATATTAGTGGCCCCCCTTATGAACTGCGGGGCAAAACTCCCTGTATACGCCCTGCTTATCGGCGCATTCTTTGCTCACAGCCAGGCCCGGTTCATGATCCTCTTGACCCTGATCTCCTGGGCAATGGTATTGATCGCGGGGAAAGTTATTCGTTCGACGGTGCTGGCTGGGCCATCCGCTCCATTCGTCCTCGAGTTGCCTCCGTACCGAGTTCCAACATTGAGAGGCCTCCTTATTCACACATGGGAACGAACGTGGATGTACATCAAGAAGGCCGGCACAATACTCCTTGCCGTATCTATAGTACTGTGGGCCATGATGACATTTCCCACTTTGTCACCGGAAAAGGCAAACCGTTTCGAAGAGAGGAAAGCGAAGCTGACATCAGCCTTTCTGGCAGACCCGAAGGTCAGTGTGGTATTCGCATCTGAAAATGATATCGAAGAATTCGAGAAATTCATCAAACAGATCGAAGAAGGCGAGCGCCCGACTGTCGGGGCGAATAATCCGACGTTTATTGAGCTGGCTGAGGCCCTGAAGAAGCCTTCTGAGGCCAGGTCCGAATCTTCCAAGCAGCCGATGGACACCGATATCGGTCCTGTCGCTTCGGCGTATGCTGCGTTTGCAGCGGAAAAGACAGCCACAGAAGGTGAAAAACTAAGCGAGCAACTCAAACACACAATAGGTGGACGTCTAGGCGTGGCCTTGGAAACGGTGTTCCGTCCCATCGGCTTCGACTGGAGAACAAATGTGGCTCTGGTGGGCGGCTTTGCAGCCAAAGAGGTAGTTGTGGCAACGCTGGGAACCGCTTACTCCCTGGGCGAGGTGAAGCCACGGGAAGCCGAGAGCCTCGGGGAAAAGCTGCGGAAGGAACCCGGCTGGAATCCTCTGATGGCATTCACGCTCATCGTGTTTGTAATGCTTTACAATCCATGCATAGCCACGCTCGTGGTCATAAAGAAGGAATCCGGGTCATGGCGGTGGACGCTCTTTGCAATGGCCTACACCACCATCCTGGCGTACTGTGTCGCGTTGGCAGTTCATTCCGGCGGGACGTTTTTGAGGCTGGGCCTCTCGTAAGTTTAAGAAAGCCCAGGTCAGGAGATGACAATGTGGCAGGAAATTGCTGTAGGATTACTGGTAGCTGCTTCGGCCTTCTTTATTGGTAAGCGCTTCTGGAACAGTTTCAAGGGAGTCCGGACCGGGAGTGCCAACTGCAGATGCGGCTGTTCTACCTGTGAGCAAGGTTTTAACTCACCGTCGGATTGCGCGACTGCTGGTTTGAAAGAGCCCCGCGTGCGTTGAGGTAAGGAAACTGCTGATTGTGTTGCTGTTCGGGACAGGATTCTATATGGGCTTTACCAGGATCTTGGACGCATCGGCCTTTGTGAGGGATATGTGGTAGCCTTTGATGTTGACGTTAACACTTCCTGATTTAGCATCCTTCTTTTCGATCTCCACGATGACGCCGGTCTCCAGGCCCTGCTTGGCCAACAGCTTTCTAGACTCCCCTGATCCTTTCAATGAGTCTATCACGACCTGAGACCCGGGAAGCGCTGCCGCCAAAGTCATGCCATCGTCCAAGGCGGCCTTCTGGGCCTGGGCACGGCTCATCAGCCTCTCCTTGGCCTTGTCCAGGCATGGAATACACTCCTCACAAGTGTCGGCCACCCCTTCCTGCCATCTGGTCTGATCGACCGGACACATTTCGATGAATTCTCCCAACCTGACCAGCTTTTCAATTACCTCGGGGTCAAGGTGATGCTCGATGCGGCAGGCGTTGTCCTCCGCGACCTCTTCTCCCACCTGGAGCACCCTCACCAGGAAACGTTTCAGGACCTCGTGTTTCCGAACTATCTCCTTGGCCTTTCTTATCCCGCGCTCGGTCAGAGTGATGAACTGGTGAGGATCGTATCGGATCAGCCCGCGGCCGCCGAGACTCTTCAGAGCAGAAGTGACGGATGACATTTTGACGCCGAGCCTGTTGGCGATATCACGGACGCGAGCGATCCGGCGCTCTTTCTCCAGGTGATAGATCGCTTCCAGATAGTCTTCCATGGCTGAAGTAAGCGCGGGAAGGGGTTTGGAAGGCTGCATGCAAAATCCCCCGAACATGATGAAGCATCAAGTATGAATGAGCCCCTCGGCGATGTCAAGCGGCTCTGCACTGACGGGGCCGTGAAGGGCAGAGGATGCGGTGAAAGCGTGCCGCCTTTCGGCCTTTGTCTTCTCAGATTTGCCGTATTCGATGAAGATGGATTGGTCCCGCTCTTCTCTGAAGTCCCGTTATTCCGTAACCGTGCCCTCGAGAAGTGTGTCTACGTACCGCACGAGAGCCCTCGCTTGCCTAAGATCTCTCATAGAGCACCTTGCTTTCTCTCAAAGCCTTGGCCACCACATTATTCAATGAGTGCCGCCAATATTCCACTTCGTCCCGGCTGTAAACCAGAATGTCTTTCGCGAACGGAAAGGAGGCCAGAGAGCGTCACAGTTTTGCCATCTCTTTCCTTCGGCTTCTCTTTTCTCCGAGCGGGTCCGATTCAATTATCAGTAGATCGACATCTGAGCCATGCCGGGATTCTCCCCTCGCCTGGGAGCCAAACAAGATAATCTGCTCCCGATTCGCTGTATTAACAATAACTCGGATCATTTTTTCAAAAACCTGTTGTTGGACAGACCTTGTCATGTGTCAACATCCATAGCAAAAGCAGGCGTGGCAGCACAGGTGTGAATGCCTTACTTCTCAATCCGCTCAGTGGCTTCTAGCATATCCAGCAATCGCTCGCGGTTTTCTCTCATAAGGGTACTACTTCTTGCAGAACTATTTCCCTGATCCGCTGTTTCAGGCCCTTTCCGCGGTGAGCGCCCTGGGGAGTTCCTCGATCACGTCCGTGGCACTGACCGGGCCGGGACCGACTCGCTCTACGATGTTGTCCGCAGCCAGCCCGTGCAGGTATACCCCGAAGGGGAGGGCCTCCTCTGGTGGTATGCCCTGGACGAGCAAGCCGCCAAGGATACCGCTGAGGACGTCCCCCTGCCCACCTGAGGCCATCCAAGGAGTTCCTGTGGTGTTCACAATGATTCTGCCGTCCGGCGATGCGGTCAAGGTCCGGGCGCCTTTCAAGATGAGCCATATTCCGTAATCAGTCGCCAAGGTCCTCGCAACGCCCATCCTATCCTGCTGGACTTCTCTCACGGTCTTGCCGGTGAGGCGGGCCATTTCGCCGGGATGAGGGGTCAGAACAACGCGAGCCTTGGTCTGGCGTAGGACATCCAGGTTTGGGGCCAGCGCATTGAGGCCGTCAGCGTCAATAACCAGCCGCCTCTGGTAGGCAGCCAGCAATTTGTTAATCATTTCGGCGATTCCTTCGACTGTCGAAAGGCCGGGCCCCAAGATTATACAGCGTTTAGTCTCTGCAAGCGCGAGGACACGGTCTATTGCCGCATAACCGAGGTAACCCGGTACGCTCTCGGGAAGCGGCTCGGTCATCTCTTCAGTCAGCTTGGCTTCGAGAATCGGATTCAAAGAGGCAGGGACACCCACGGTCACAAGACCTGCGCCCATGCGATAGGCAGCCCTCGCGGCCATTGCAGGCGCGCCGGTCTTTCCGGGAGAACCCCCGACAATAAGCAGATGTCCGAAAATCCCCTTATGTGCTTGCGGATCCGAACGCAGGCGCCAATACTCCACGGCATCAGGTTTTTCGTAAAGCCAGGCTTTGGGTGGGTTTTTCTCGATTGCATGGAGGGGAATGGAGATGTCTACGACCTCCACATTGCCGCAGAATTCCAGGCCCGGATACAGGGCCATTCCCAACTTCTTGAAGCCGTACGTGGCAGTCAAATCTGCTTGAACCGCGCAGCCGAGTATACGGCCCGTGTCGGCGTCGAGGCCTGAGGGGAGATCCACCGCGAGGCGCAGACCGCTGACCCGATTGATCTCAACGATGGCTTCGCGATAAGGAGAACGAACCTCGGAATCTAGGCCTGTCCCAAGAATGGCATCGACAACTACTTGGCTTTGGCGCCATTGGCGGACGGCCTGTTTGAACGACTCCTCGTCCGTCACCTCATAGACGCGAGAACTCATGCGTTCGAGGACATGGAGATTGACCAGCGCGTCCCCCTTTATCTTTTCGCGGGGGCTGAGGAGGAAAGTTTGCACCTCGGCCCCATGATTGATCAGATATCGAGCGATAACGTACCCGTCGCCGCCATTGTTTCCCGGGCCGGCCACAACGGATACCTTGAGGTCCCGGACGTCGCCCCCGAGGTGGGTCTTTAGAATGTGAAAGGTCGTGCGTCCGGCGTTCTCCATGAGGACAACACCGGGAATTCCATACTCCTCAATGGCCGCTGCATCGAAGGCCCTCATCTCCTCCGCGGTCACAAGATACATGAGATATCCCCCTTGGTAATCGCCAAACGTGTGTGAGGCTCAAGGCAGCTCGGCCGGGACAGGTCCGCGCTTGTCCGCTCCCATGAAATCGCACGCATATCCCGCGCAGAGCATGCTGTACCTGCCTATCTGCTCCAGCGTGATGAGCCCGCTAATTTCACCGGCCCTGAGTATAGGTACCGCTTTGCTGCCGCTTGCCTGAATCTGTTCAAGAATGTCAGTCAGAAGAGTTTCCTCAGCCGCCGTGGGAAAATCGCCGGTCATCGCCTGCGACACAAGCATCGAGGGCCCTTTCTTGTGGAGCGCATTGACGAGGGTGTCCCTGGTAACCAGACCTACCAGCCGGCGTCCGTCCACCACCGGGAAATCCTCCTGAAACCCCCGACAATAACGCTCGGCCACGTCTCCCACAGTGTCATGTGGCGATAGGACGTCTATATCGCTCACCATGGCAGCTCTAGCCGTTACACCTTTGAGTGGGAGCATGATACCCAACTGCCGCTCTTCGGCTTCCGCACCCATGTACACAAACAGTGCTATCAGAATCATAAACACATTCATGGACAACAAGCCAAGAAAGAACAAGCCAATGGCCAGAGCCTGCCCGATTCCCACTGCGATGCGAGTAGCCTTCAAAGGGCTCATATACAGCGCCAGAAGTCCACGGAGCACCCGTCCCCCATCCATAGGAAAGGCCGGTATGAAATTGAAGATTGCGAGGATAAAATTCACCGCGGCAAGTTGCACGAGGAGATTCCCCCGGATCGAGACGTTCCAGAAACTGAGCCCGTACCCCAGGAGGTCAGATACGAACCAAAGCGAAATGGCAAGAACCAGACTAGCCGCGGGGCCTGCTGCGGATATCAGAACTTCCTGCCGCGGGTCTTCCGGCGTAGTGGGCATTCGTGCCACTCCACCGATGGGAAGCAGCGTTATGTCCACAACATTGATTCCGTAATGGCGCGCGACCATAGCATGGCTCAGCTCATGGAATACCACCGACGCAAAAATCAGTCCGACGAAAATCAGACCGTGCAGGCCCCCAATACCGATAATGGAGCTGCCGGCAAAGTAGATGATAAGCAGCAAGAACAAAAAGGTAACATGCACCTTGAGCGGTATTCCCAGGATGGAGCCGATTTTAAACGACCATTTCATTGATTTTGCCTCCTTGAACCAAAATTCCTCCTCGGGCCGTCAGGTCAACTGGACGAGCATTCCGAACTGCCGCAAAAAAAGAGAAAAACAAATCCTCTCCCGACCCTTCGCGCACGAGAACTCATCGGCACAATTGACCGCCTTGGCTTTAATTCTATTTACCACAGATTAGTGCCCTGGTCTCTTTTTGCAAACAAAACAATTTTGTAGTACGCTTTTATGGGCTCTGGTTTAGCGGACGTCGAACTCTGAGGTTCCCGTGATCGAAATCGGTGAAGCACAACGTAAGGTACTGGAGGAGATTCCCGTCCTCGGAAGGGAAAGAGTATACATAGTCGAGGCGCTTGGACGCGTCCTCGCCCAGGATGTGGCCGCAAAGCGAGACGTACCTTTCGGAGAAAACTCCGCTATGGATGGATATTGCTGTCGCCACGAAGACCTGGCAGGCGTGAACTCGACCAATCCTGCCAAATTGAAAATAATTGGCGACTCGCCGGCCGGAAAGCCTTTCCGTGGCACAGTGGGACCGGGTGAAGCGGTCCGCATCATGACCGGCGGATTGATTCCTTCGGGAGCAGACACTGTGATTATGGTCGAAGATACCCAGACTGAAGGTGACCACGTCCTCTGTCTCCGAGATCCCGGCTCTGGCGCCCACATTCGCCTGCATGGGGAAGACGTGAAAGCGGGAGAGATCGTGCTTTCGGTGGGAGACATTATCAGGCCGCCGGAAGTGGGGATGCTTGCCACGCTCGGGCACGCTTACGTACATGTTTATCAACGTCCGATTGTAGCCATTCTATCCACAGGGGACGAACTAGTTGACCTGGACGAGCCCTTCACTGATGGAAAGGTGGTTTGTTCCAACAGTTACAGCCTGGCCGCGCAGGTGCTTGAATGCGGGGCTATACCACTTTCCCTGGGAATAGTCTCCGATGATGAAGCAGACCAGCGCGCTCGCATATCGGACGGGATGAGGGCCGATGTCATAATCACGTCCGGCGGCGTATCGGTAGGAAAATACGATCTGGTCAAAGATGCTCTCTCAAAACTGGGGATGAGGGTCAAGTTCTGGAAGGTGGCCATGAAACCGGGCAAGCCGCTGGTGTTCGGCACAATCGGCAACAAACCGGTATTCGGCCTGCCGGGCAATCCAACCTCGGCCATGATATCTTTCGAGCAGTTTGTGAGGCCGGCCCTGTTGAAGATGATGGGGCACGTGAGCCTTTTCAGGCCGCTCATTGAAGCAACGCTCGCCGAAGATTTGGGCATCACATCGGATAGACTCCACCTGGTAAGGTGCAAACTTTTCGAGCGGGACGGGAACATGATGGCGGTGTCCACCGGTACCCAGAGCTCCGGGGCTCTTCGATCAATGGTCCTGGCTGACGGATTAATGATTCTCGCCCCTGAGGAGGCCCCCTTTTCTGCCGGACACCGAGTGCGGGTGCAAGTGCTGCACACGAACAGTCCTCTTAGTCCTCAATCCCCCTATAACTGAGTCCAGGAAGAGTCGGCTCATAGGTTGCAAATATATGATGATTGCCAAAAGTAATGTCGGATTGTGAAATGCGCTGTTGATAAATGAGTAGTTGCCGGCCTCCGTGCCGGCGGACCCTATGCTAATAAGTCAGCTACTTAGGCTCGGCAGAGACGCCGGCCGTACCGGTATTTTGGAACGCCCCTGCTGTGCAAGT
>Ga0209039_10001304_pt1 | contig 23581 bp, 29 predicted proteins | sample BogFormECP12_OM1_FD_188238 | JGI IMG/M metagenome (GOLD analysis project Ga0209039, IMG submission 188238) | Bog forest soil microbial communities from Calvert Island, British Columbia, Canada - ECP12_OM1 (SPAdes) (version 2) | ecosystem: Environmental > Aquatic > Freshwater > Wetlands > Bog ... | reverse complement strand
TTCGCAGTAAACTACCGCTAGGGCAGGTTCGTCTAGTCACCGACATAAATGGAAAGCGCTAAAGTGAAATGCGTGGACAGGGGAAAAGACAATTGGCAGTCCGCCACTCATAAGCAAGTCACCCCGATAGCCCCCGCAGTGTCCCGTTGATTTCTATCCGGCGTCGCGAGAGGACTCCACGAGTGGATTGCAAGCCCTAGATAAAGCTTGTCGTAGGGCGCCCGACAGTATCGGCGGCGGCGCATACCAGTTCTATCGGGAGGTACCGGACGCAGCAAGGAGTGGTGCCATAAGGCTGGCTATCCAAGCAAGGTCCTTCCGATTAGAACTGCTGATCGAGCATTCCAAAGCATAGGCAAGCAGCAGGCGCATTCCCCAGTTTATCGCGAGGCCGAGCGCCACCTGCCGGTTCTCCTTATCGAGGTAGCTACCCCCCCCAACGATGCCTGCCTGGGTGATCGCTTCGTCGAGCTCCTGCTTAAACAACGCTGCGGGTCTGTCGATCTCAAGCCCGATTGCTGCAAATTCTGGGCTGGAACTTATACGACCGTCCTGCAGATGCACTACATTGTCCAGCGCCGCCCGCCAATGCCCCACTCCCAAAGAGACTCCCAGCTTCCGGCTTGCAGCCGCCAGAAAGTAACAGAGAGGGGTGTAAAGCTTACCTTCCCTATCAAGCTCGTTCTGGGAAAGGACCCTCCCGTTCCTCATCAGGGCATCCAACACGACGGCGTCGCGGTGTGGTCCCTCAGGTGCGATGCTGGACCAGCTCGCGTCAATGAGACGTGAGGCGTTGTTGAACCAGTCGCGGAGCTGTTCTGCTGCGGCTTTGATGTCGCTTTCCATTATGCCATGTCCGTTGACAGAATAGCCTCGCTAGGCGAGTGAAACCCCTCGTAAGCCCAAGGCGTTGGCACAGAGGGGTAGAGTGAGTCAGAAAGCCGAGGGGGCAGCGAAGATGAGTCTGTTGGCCAGCATCTTGGCCCCTCAAGGCGCAGGGCGGCTTGTTCGGCATCGGTTAGGCTCATCCATTTCTTTTCCATCTCATCGAGGATTGCGTCTTCTTCCGACGATTCCTCTCCGTCATGCCTCCAACGAACCATCCATAAGCGACGTTCAAGCTGACGGTAGTCCGTCAGGTCTTTAGTCATGGGCCTTACTCCAAAGGGAACGAGTGCTCGCCAAGTCGGATTCGAAAACAGCGAGGGCGCATCGGCGTCCAGGTTCCACGAGGGCATGCGGATAGCGGTCCGGGCGAAGGAGCAGAGTCGGCGGGATATCTGCCCTCACCGTCGAGAATACCGGGTCTCGCCCCTCGCCACCGAGTGATTTGGGAAGGCGGGGTTTGGGCAGGTTCAGCGCGGCATCGAGCGCGACCGACATTCCCCCATTTCCTGGCGCGACCGTGCCATCGTCTCCAACAACGAGATCGCGGCTTGGGCCATCAATCCGAACTCCAAGCTCGCGGCCAGAGCGCCCGAGCTTGGGCAACCCGTCTGCCTCCGCCTTCATAGCTCGAAAAATCGAGCCCTTGCCCTCATTGTAGGGTGCATTCTCCAAGGCATTCTCGAATGATTCTCTCACCGAGCAATTCTAGCAGATTTAAGCCGCTCTGCCGTCGCGAACGATCCATAATTCAGGAGTGTCACAGAGATGCAATGTAAAAATTTCAGCCCTCCAGCCAGCACAATCCATCTTACGGACGCGCCTCATCGCGGAGTTGCTTAATGGTCAGGCCGCCCAAGAAAAGCTGGTGAGTCTTGCCGAAGCTCTTGAGCCGGTCAATGGCCGCCTGCCGCTCATGGTCGGTCGCTTCCGCTGACGTTTGCTGCGCCTGCCAGACGGAGACAGCTTCCGAAAGCACCTCTTCGGCAGAGCCGTATTGGCCGGACCGGACGGCATCTTTGACGATACGTTCAATCTTGGGGGGGAGATGGACAGTCACCACAGACCTCCTTACACCAAGCCCTAGGGTAGCGGAGCGGGCAGGGGCAGTCAAGCATAGGGTGGCTGCGTTCAGTAAGAAGAACTACAGCGCTGAGTCCCGCGAGAAGAATAGCATGCGGTCATAGCATGCGGTCATGTGGGCCACATCTGGGCCACAAACCAGCGAGAATAGGGGGTAAAATCGGCCATCAGCAGCCAGCTAAGGGCCTTAAGAATCAACACCGGCTATAGGTTTGACATGCCTGTCACGCATGAGGTCGCGGGTTCGAGTCCCGTCGTCCCCGCCAGCTAAGGCAGTTTTTTTACCCGAACCGAATGTCATCACCCATGGGCCAACGTTTCCAGTTGAAGCTCAATTTCTGCTTTTGGGGTCTCTTCTTGGTGGTGCTGATCACACCGCTGCCGGAACGTGGCTCGGATGCCACTCTCCCCCCTTCCCGCGAATACAAGCTCCGCTTTTATCACACGCACACCAACGAGCGGCTGGAGATCGTTTATCGCCGCGGCGATACGTATTTACCCGCGGCACTGGCCCGGCTGGACTATTTTCTGCGCGACCACCGCACCGGGGATGTCCGTCACTTCGATCCGCGGTTGTTTGACCTGCTGCACGACCTGACCGAGTCTCTGCACGATTTGGGCGGCGAGATCAACGTGATCTGTGGCTACCGCACGCCGTGGAGCAACGAATTTCTCCGCACCCGCAGCGCCCATACCGGGGTGGCTCGCCATAGTCTTCACATGCAGGCAGAGGCCATTGACATTCGCTTGCCGGGGATCCCGACCTCAGAACTGCGCGACGCTGCTTTGCGGCTGGGTCGGGGGGGCGTGGGATATTACTCCGCTTCTAACTTTGTGCACGTCGACGTGGGACGGGTGCGGCGCTGGTAGCCGTATTTCCCCGCGGACGCGGATATCCCCTGGCCAGAGCCTTCTCCAGGTGAGCATCGTGCCCGTAGATATCCTGGAAGAATTTCACCTCTCCATCCGGCAGCACGACCGCCGTGGCGTAGATAATCACCACCGGGATTTTCTGTACCAGATTCACTTGCCGTGAATCTGGGCCGCTGTGCATCGCCTCCACAATCTTGTCTTTGGTCCAGCCTCCGTTCCCCCGGAGGACCCATTCCGCCAGCGCCACGGGGTCTTCCACGCGAATACAGCCGTGGCTGAAGTCGCGCCGGGTTCGAGAGAACAACTCCGTCGCCGGTGTGTCGTGGAGGTAAACATTGTGCTCGTTGGGAAACACGAACTTGACCAGACCCAGCGAATTCTTGGGACCAGGCCTTTGCCGGACGCTGAGAACGCCGGAACTTAGTTGCGCCAACTGCTCATCGCTGACGGCCCCCGTGGATACCACCGTGCCCCGCCGGTCCACGACCTCGAAATCATTCTTCCTCAGGTAACCCGGATCTTTCCTGGTTTTGGGCACAGTTTCACCGCGTTGAATTCCCAGGGGAACATTCCAGTACGGCCGAAAAATCACGTAGGACATATCTTGCGCGAAGACCGGGGTGCGCGTTCGGTAGGCGCGGCCCACGACCACCTTCATGGTCAAGTCGATAACTTCTCCCTGGCCGAAGGCTCGCAAGATGAATTCCGGAATGTTGACAAGTATGGGGGGATGGTCAAACGCGCGGGGCACCCATCGCCAGCGCTCCAAGGTGAGCTGCAGTTGGCGTACGCGATCACCGAGCGGGGTGTTCAACCGCTCCAGAGTATCTTTGCCAATCCGTCCGTCAGCCTCCAGACCGTGCCTCTCCTGAAAGTGCTTTACGGCGTCGACAATGGGGCCCTGGTAGAGCGTCGAATCAGGCGCCACGGCGGCGTCGGGCGGGAGATCACCGACCAGTTTCAGCAGGCGAACTAATCGCGGCACGCCCGGATAATCATCACCGGATTCGATCGTTTTCTTTTTTGCGGGCGGCAACTTCTCGCCATCGTCTTGACCGGCCATCTGCACGTATTTACGGAGCGCTTCCTCAGTACGCCGGTATAATTCAAACGGCGGTTCAAGCTGGGACAGCGCGGCAGCAACATCATGGGAGTTGATGATTTGATCCCGGAGGAACTGCGGTAAGTCAAATTTGCTGCGCGCGTCGTCGGCTCCAAGATGCACCGCCCGGGGTTTAACCCGCCCGAATTGCACGTCGAAAATGTAGCGCATCAGTGAAACCGTCAACGCCAGGTCGAAGCGCGCTAGCTCGTCTTCAGAGGCATGCTGGTTCTCGCCCCTCAATCTGGCGATGCGATCCTTCCAGCGAGGGCCATCGTAATCCTCGGCGCCGAGTCCGACCTGGTCCGCCTGTTCCAGCGCGGTGATTACGGCCAGTGCCTGGCTGGTGGGACGGCCATCGTTTAGCCACGCGAGCGAGTAGTTCGAGGACTCGTAGAAGCTCTTCGCGTCATCGCGGTAGTCAGTAAAGTTGGGCCACCGCAGGTCCGCCAACGTTCCCGCCTCGATGAAACTACGCAACACTTGCTGACCCGAAAATGAGAGCCGCGGCGCGGAAGGCGGCGCTGCCCTGGCAACCGCGGGGGCGAAAACGGAGAAGACAACAAGCAGGAGCGGAAACTCGTTCAACCGGCGAACCAGAAGGGAAATTTTCATGGTGCGTATGGCCTCGCGCTTACTCCGGGAAGGCATTCAGCCCTGCATCCGAGGTCTTTCTTCTCACCTGGCCACGAAGTGTACCACGATCTGCCTGGAGAAGTAGCTGCTTCGTATGGTTCTCGCCTCGATGCTGCGATCTTGTGCAATTCCTTGTCGACTTTTTTGGGGGCGGGGGATGATCAGCCCGGGTTTCTCGCCACCTCGTGCCGTTTCCGCCGACCTTCATGCGCGCTTTTGGCGCGCTCTCCGTAGGACAATTTGTCATGCTTTTGGGGATTCCTGCAGTTTGTTGTAACGGCTTTCTTTTCAATATTTTTCCGGCTTCGTTTGGGGAAATGGCCTTTTCTAACCCTTTGTTTTCAAGATGTTCTCAGCTTTCGGGCTTTTCGCGACGGGTCGACACAAAGTCGCCATGCCTTTTGGGGTGGGTTGAGGCTTCGAAAGCTGCATCATAATTTCCTTCTTGCTCCGCGCCACGGGCGCGCTTTCGTTACCGATCACCGGGGAGATGAGTCGGCTCCAACTGTCAACCATACATTCTAGTCTACGTTGTTGCCGTTTGTCAAGCAAAATCGGTAACGGAATCCTGGGGTTAGGAAAGAAAACTCCGATTACGCCCCCTCTGCCTGGGAATTCACCCGGGCGGTAGAAATTCCAAACTAGCACTCCCCCGAAATCGCGCGGGGTTTGAAAGCGCATCTGGAATATGCCAAAATCTTACAGTTCCTTTTTCGCCTCGGTTGGATGAGGGTTATCTCGAAGCAGCGCGTTTTTGATGAGGATTATATGGACGAATGGTACTCAACAGAAGGTTCGCCGTCTCCGCTCGGAGCGACATGGATCGAGGAAGAGCAAGCCTTCAACTTTGCCCTTTATTCGAAGTACGCCACCGACGTGACGCTGCTTTTGTACTCGTCCACGGAGTACTTTGAGCCGCTCCAGGAATACCGGTTCAATCCCCTTATCAATAAGTCCGGGCGGGTATGGCACTGCCTATTGAAAGCCGCAGCAATGCGCGGAGCGAAATACTACGCTTATCGAGTGGCCGGACCCAATGAGCCAGGAGCGGGCCACCGTTTCGACGATGCGAAGATACTCTTTGACCCGTACGCTGGGGCCTTGTTCCGCCCACCGAATTTCAGCCGTGAGGCGGCGCGAATTCCCGGGAGCAACGCCGGTCGAGCGCCCCTCGGGGTGATCGTCACCGATCACGGGTTCGATCGGACCGGGGATCGGCGGCTGACCCATACTTCGGATACCGTCATCTATGAAATGCACGTTAGAGGTTTTACGATGAGGACGAATTCCGGTGTGCCCACGGAACAAAGGGGGACTTACGCGGGATTGATTCAGAAGATTCCGTACCTGAAGGAGCTGGGAATTACGGCGATCGAATTGCTCCCGGTGTTTCAGCAGGATTCCCAGGAAGGCAGTTACTGGGGATATATGCCGGTGAATTTCTTCTCTCCGCATCACGAATATGCCATTGCCCAATCCTCGGAAGAGGCGTGCAATGAATTCCGGGGCATGGTCAAGGCCCTGCACGCGGCGGAGATTGAAGTGATCCTCGACGCCGTTTATAACCACACGGCGGAAGGAGACGAAACGGGTCCCACTTACAGTTACCGGGGGATTGATAACGACACCTATTATCTGTTGCAGCCCGACCGCATCCACTATCGCAACGACACCGGTGCGGGGAACATCCTGGACTGCGCGAACCGTTACGTCCGCAAGATGATTGTCGAGAGCTTGAACTTCTGGATCAATGAAATGCACGTGGACGGATTCCGCTTTGACCTGGCCTCGATTTTCACCCGCAATGAAGACGGCTCCATTAACCTCGATGATCCTCCGGTGATTGCCGAAATCGGCGAATCTTCGGGGCTGGCGCCCAGGCGGCTGATTGCGGAAGCCTGGGATCTCTCCAGCTATGAGTTGGGGCGAAGCTTCCCGGGCCTCCCCTGGCTGCAATGGAACGGCAAATTCCGCGATGAGATGCGGGCCTTCGTCAAAGGCGACCCGGGAATGGTGCCCGCCGCCATGACCCGCATCTACGGCAGCAACGACCTGTTCCCCGACGACATCATGAATGCTTACCACGCCTATCAGAGCGTGAACTTCATCACCTGCCACGACGGCTTCTGCCTGTACGATCTCGTCTCCTACAACCACAAGCACAACGAAGCGAATGGCCACCACAATACCGACGGATCGGATTACAACCTGAGCTGGAATTGCGGTTGGAAGGGCGACGAAAACGTTCCGGCCGAGGTCATGGACCTCCGCAAACGTCAGGTGAAGAACTTCTGCTGCCTCCTGTTTCTCTCCAACGGCACTCCCATGTTCTATGCCGGGGATGAATTCATGAATACGCAGAAGGGCAACAATAATCCCTATAATCAAGATAATGAAACCACGTGGCTCGACTGGGATCTACTCGGCAAGAACCGCGAAATCTTTCGCTTCTTCAAGAACATCATTGCCTTCCGCAAGTCTCACCCCTCCCTGGGACGCAGCCGGTTCTGGCGCGATGACGTGCGCTGGCATGGAGTTGCGGAAGCGCCGGACCTCTCCTTTGACTCGCACACTCTAGCCTGGTGTCTGCGCGGTGCGTCCCAGTACGACAACGACATCTACGTGATGCTCAATGCCTACTGGCAAACCTTGACATTCGCTGTCCAAGAGGGAAAGCCGCAAGAGTGGTTCCGCGTGGTCGACACGAGTCTTGCCAGCCCGCGAGATATCTGTGAGCCAGGATCGGAGCAAGTGCTCGAAAGCCTGAATTACCATGTCGGACCCCGGTCCACAGTAGTGCTGGTTCGCAGGCGGCAATGAAGCAGAACCTCAATGCGGCCGGTTTCGAGAAACGATCGGGCAACAGCTAAATGCGCGCCGTGCCTTCAGCCCAAGAGCGAGAGAACAGAAGACGCCACCGAGCAATCCTACGAGTGGCAATGAGCTTCCCGTCTTGGGTAGCTGCGCAGGAGTAGGTTCCGCCGGAGCTGGCGCGGGTGTCTCTGCCGGAGCTGTTTCCGCTGTCTCTGTGGGAGGAACCTCCACCGGCACCACGATGATGAGCGCAACATCGGGATTGATGGTTTCAGGGGGGGGCGATGGCCTTTCCCCGAAATTCCTACTCTTCCTTGTAACCACGGTTTCAGGAACTTCCGTCACGGCGGTGGCCGAAACTTTCATGCCTGGCTTTAGAGAAAACGCGTCCGTCGGTTGTCCATCGACCGTAAATTTTGTACCGTCCGGAATTTGGAACTCCTGATTTTTGCCGTCTTCCAGGGTTAGGATGACCGAGGTGGGGGGGGTGACGCTCCACACTGTGCCGCTCACGGTCTTGATGGTTGTGATGAGTCTCGGCGTCGTCGTTGTGATGGTGATCCGCTCGATGGTCATCCCCGGGCGAAGATCGTGAACCGAAAGCTGCTGGCCATCAACGGTGACCCTCGCGCTGTCTGGAACATTGGGGAAATCCCTGATTCTCCCGTCTTCTCCCTTGATGACGACGTCGTTCCCGGAAACATAAACCACTATGCCGCGCCGGACCTTGACCTCCCGTGTCGCTGGGCCATTTTCTTCCCCAGTCAGAGTTTGCACTTGCGCGTTCGAGACGAGGGCGAAGGCTGTGCAGATAAGGCCTGCGCCCAGTAGATTACGGAGGATCGTTCGTAGGAAGCTTGCGGTCTTCATTATTCATTCTCCTTGTTGTTGGATTTATTGCCCGTCGAAATCGAGTCCTTACTTGCACCCTCTTTCGATGGGGTAAAACTCCAGAGTGACGCCCTGACGATGTAACGCTTCGGGGCGCTTCCGACATAATGAAAAGGAAAGCAGGTGACCAGGGTCAGCGAAGGCGTCGGCGTCGACTTCAGCACCGATACATCTTCGGGCTTAGCGATCTGAATCCCGTCGATAATATAGACATCGATCTGGCCGGGGCGCGCGAGTTCGATAACATCGCCACGTGCCACGTCTTTGAGGCCGCTAAAAAAACCGTCACGGTGGCCTGCGATGCCGAGATTGCCGCCCGCACCGATTTGCGCGGTCCCACAAATGCGCCCGACACCACGGTTCAGCGTGAGGTCGTCCGTGCCATTAAACACGGGAACTTCAAGGTGAATCTTGGGAATGCGCAGAACCGCGAGAGGCGAATCAACCTTCTCCAAAAGGCTGTCTTTGTAAGCCTGAGCTCGCTTAATCGACCAGGACGCAAAGCCAGCTTCGGTGGCGGAAGACGGGTCGCGCACTTCAGAGATGCTGCTGCCGGCTTCCGTGGCCTGATTCGCCTCGAACTTTGCGATCGCCGCGTGCGAGGAAACAAGACCATCAAGCCTCTCCGTTCCCCACACTGCCAAGAGCGCCAACCCGATTCCGAAAAAAATCCGCTCAAGCCTTGCCATCCATCGTCTCCTCTGCCCATGAGTGGCGCTGGTCAGGGTAGATCGTAAGTTTTGCATCGGCGCTCATGCGGTTCCCCTGGCGTGCCGAACTCGTGGTTTCCGGCACGATTATTCTTGAACCCCGCCCTGTCATGTAGCAATGCGAGGGCCACGCCGAATCTCTCTAATCTCTTGAAAACGTATGAGACCGCGGAGGGTAAGATCAGGACTGCTTCGCGAATTCGTGATCTTCGTGAAATATGACCGGCCACCATCAACGTAGTTCGATGGTTACTCGAGTTTGCAACCTCAGGAGGGCCCCGGTTTCATCAAATCCAGTTTCACCGCCCCCCGAGTCGTGATGTAAACTCTCTTACTCGTGGCGTTCCAAAATCTTGGCCAATTCACCGCCGTTGGGGGAAAAACGACTTTATGAGAACAGGCTTTCGGTGCTTGGCGCTCGGCGGGATAATGCTCCTGCTTACTGTCACGTCCATTTCTGCACGGAAGATAAAGATTAAGTCTGACTACGACAAGTCAAACGATTTCACGCGTTACAAGCGTTATGCCACCGGCAAAAACTACCTTCTTACGCATCAGACTCCGGAAGTCCAAGCCCACATTGACAAGGTTCTGGTGGAATCGCTCAACCGTCATTTGCAGGCGAAGGGCTTTGTCCTTGACGAGGATCATCCGGACTTCATCGTCAAGTACGAAGCGGGCTCTCTCCCCAAGGCCGACACCTCGGCGCCACCCGACATGCTCTACGGAGTGCCGCCTGGCCCCGCATTTGGTCAGGTCGGTCTCGAGGGCATTCCCGCCGGCGTGTGGATTTACGTGCTTGCCAAATTGAAGCTCACCGTGACGGATGTTGGCTCGGAGAAACCCGTTTGGACGGCGCTTGCTACGGAGAAGATTCAGGATCCTCAGAAGGCTTTGAACAATCTGAACAAAAAAGTTGACGATCTCATGGCCAAGACTCTGAAATGTTTCCCGCCCGCCCCCAAACATAAGTAGCGGGATTCTGTTCAATACCGACTATCCCTTTCAGCATACCCGCAGCACAGCAGCCCCATTGATGCGATCGTGTTTCAGCATCTGAAGGGCATCGTTGGCTTGAGCCAGTGGAAACTCCTGGGTCGTTGTGTGTAACGGCACAGACACCGTCAGATCCAGGAGGGAACGGCCGTCCTCCCGGGTGTTGGCGGTGACGCTCCGCAGGTCGCGCTCCAAAAAAAGATATTGCTGGTAGTCCATGGCGGGTATGGGCGTCATGTGGATGCCGGCCAGAGCCAGCGTGCCGCCTCGGTCCAGCGCTGCCAGCGCCACCGGGACGAGTTCTCCCGCCGGCGCGAAGAGAATGCTGCTATTGAGTTTCATGGGTGGAGTGGAGACCTCCGAGCCGACCCAGGTTGCTCCCATCTCCCGTGCCAGCTCCTGGTGCCGCTCGCCTCGAGTGCACACATAGACCTTGCATCCCCAGTGCAGAGCTATTTGGATGACGATGTGTGCCGATGCTCCGAAACCATAGAGACCCAGCGTTTCTCCTTTCTTCAGGTTGCTGCGGCGTAACGCACGATAACCGATGATGCCCGCGCACAAGAATGGGGCAGCCTCTCGGGAGGAAACGCCTGCGGGGATCGGGTAGATGAAATCTTCCGGGGCGGTCATGAATTCCGCATAGCCGCCGTCGACATCGTAGCCGGTGAAGAGGGGCGCCACACAAAGGTTTTCATCGCCGCGGCGGCAGTAAGGGCACACGCCGCAGGATGCGTGCAGCCAAGCCGCGCCTACCCGGTCGCCTGATCGAAAGCGAGTCGCCTCCGGCCCCATCCGCTCCACGTGCCCGACAACCTCATGCCCGGGAACAACCTTCTCCTTGTGAGGCGGCAAATCGCCTTCGACAACATGCAGGTCCGTGCGGCACACGCCGCACACTTCGACCCGAATTAAGACCTCTCCTTTTTCCGGCTCGGGGATTGGTAGGTCAATCAGCTCCAGAGGAGAGGTTTCGACCGGAGCGCGCTTTCCTACTACCATCGCTCTCATCAAGGCTCCTTGGCCCACAAAATCTGGCCTCAGTTAGTGCATGATGGAATCCCTTGAACGGTTCACCGGACTACGTTCGGATAAAGTCTCGCCGTTACCAGGACAAGTATCACCAGACCAAGCAGCAGTACCGTGAAGTCTTTGCCCAGCCCGAATATAGACTGCCCTCCTTGCACCATCAGGACGCGCAGCGCGTCAACCTGGTAACTCAACGGGTTGACTTTAGCCAGGGCGCGCAGCCACGGCGGCATGATGCTCAAAGGGTAGATGGCATTGCTGGTGAAAAAGAGCGGCATGGTGAGCACCTGACCGACGCCCATGAAGCGTTCCCGCGTCCTCACCACACACGCCACTGCCAGCGAGAAGGTGGAGAACAGCGCGGAGCCCAGGATGATGAACCCCGCGACTCCCAGAATCGCCCCCACCGTGAAGCGCAGAGGAATTTGGAGCGTGATGGCCAGCAGATAGATGATGAAACCTTGGGATAATCCCCTCACTCCCGCGGACAGTGCTTTGCCGAGGACCAACGCACTGCGTGGCGCCGGCGTCACCAGCAACTTTTGAAGAATGCCGAGGTCACGTTCCCAAATCACACTGATGCCGTAGAAAATAGCGATAAAGAGGACACTTTGGGCCAGGATTCCTGGTACCATAAACGTAAGGTAGCTCTGGTTGCCGGTGGGGATGGCCTTGATCCGGCCAAAGACTTGCCCGAATATCAGCAGCCACAATGCCGGCTGGATCGCCCGGGTAAGGAGTTCAAGAGGGTCGCGCTTAAGTTTCCGGAGTTCAACATCCGCCAGCGCCAGCGTGTCCCGAAGGAAGGCCGGGATGGCGGGATCCTTAGCTGAGACGGCTGGCGGTACGGCGCATCTGGGCGGTGTCTCGGTAGTTCCCTCCGTGCTCAATGGAACCTCCAGCATAATGAATAAAGACGTCGTCCAGGTTTGCCTGCGGCCCCACCTGAGCCTTTAGGGTGGCGGGCGAGCCTATCGCCACCACCCGGCTAAGGTTCATGATGGCGATCGTCTCGCAGAGGTCGTCCGCCTCTTCCATGTCATGGGTTGTCATCAGGATGGTCGTTCCATACTGATCACGCAGCCCCCGAAGATGCGCCCACACCGCGTGCCGCGCCACCGGGTCCAAACCGACCGTCGGCTCGTCCAGAAAAAGAACCGCCGGCCGGTGCAGCATCGATTGTGCAATCTCCAGCCGCCGGATCATACCACCGGAATAGTTACGTACGAGCATATTGGCAGATTCGCTCAGGCCCATGAACTCCAGGGCTTCGAGAATGCGTTGACGGCGCAAGCGGTACGGAATCCCATATAGCCTTGCAAACAACAGCAGGTTCTCGTACCCGGTCAGTGCCCCATCGGCCGAAAGCATCTGTGACACGTATCCGATGCTGCGCCGAACTTCGACAGGTTGGCGAGCCGTATCAAACCCGGACACCCTTGCCGTGCCGGCGCTCGGCGGAAGCATGGTGGTCAGCATTTTGATGGTCGTGGTTTTTCCGGCGCCATTGGGCCCCAGCAGGCCGAAGATTGAGCCCGCGGGGACGCTCAGGGACAGCTCGCTCACCGCCGTCACTGCCCCAAAGCGGCGAGTCAGGCCGACAATCTCAACTGCGGGCGGCACGAACTTCCCCTTCTCTTTGGCGGAACTGTTTGAAGAGCCCGGTTTTTGCTCTGCCCGTGTCACTCCCATCACCTGAAAGTAATTATCCTAGGGCAAAGCCGAAGGCTTTACGATGGCTGGCCCCTCAAAGGGGCCTGACCGCCACCGTCCGGAAAAGACCCCTCACCCGACCTCGTCCCTCGGCCACCCTCTCCCCAGGGGAGAGGGAAAAAGTCATAGCGCGCGGTAGCGCGCCCAACACAGCACTTGCCCTCTCCCAGGGGAGAGGGTGGACCGCGCCGCGCGCTTTCACCAGCGGGCGCGGGACGGGTGAGGGGTCTTTTCCTGGCCAAACAACCGGAACTACTGAAGATGTCAAACTCTTGCTGCCTCCCCGGCAGAGCCGGGGGATCTCCCCACAGATAAGGGCCGCGCGCCACTCGAGCTCCCCGCCTTCAAAACGTGAACTGCCAGGACAGGGCAAGGACCTAACTGGATTACGCGATAGGTTGTCGAGCCAAACACCGCAAGATCCAAGGCATTGCGCCCGCGCACTGCCATGATCAGTAAGTCGGCTTGTATCTCCAAGGCAAGCTGGATGATCTGTTCATAGGCTCTGCCGATTCGCACCAGGGTCTTAATCTTGCCGGGTTTGACCCCCTCCGGCGGAATCAGTTTATCAAGTTGCTGTGTCGCTGTCGCGATTGCCTCTTCAATGTCGGCCGACCTTGGCATGTCCTCTAATACGTGGAGCAGGGTGAGCTCAGCATCGTACTCCGCCGCTGCCGAGAGCGCATATTCCAAAGCCCGACGGGAAGGGTCAGAAAAATCGGTGCAGAAAACAACCCTTCGCAGCTCAACTGAACTCTGCGCGCCTTCCGGGGCGACGGCATCGGGCCCCGGCTTCCGGACCACCAACACAGGACAGCGGGCCTTTCGCAACACCTTCTCCGCCACCGACCCGAGTGTAACACGGTCAAGTCCTTTTATCCCGTGCGTCCCCATGACGATGAGGTCCACCATTTGCGCTTCCGCAAAGGAGAGGATCGAGTACATTGCATCGCCTTCCTGCACGACGCACTCAGGCTGCACGCCATTCCTCGTATGCGACTTGGCGAATTTATGCAGCTCCTCTCGAGCATCGGTGCGGACCTGCTGGAAGAGGTCGTCGAGGTAGCTCGCGGGAGCGTAATACGAGTACGGGGGAATGATGAAATCGACGACGTGTTGAAGGAGCAACTTGGCATGATAATGCCGGGCCACCGACTGCGCGTAGTCGTAGGCTTTCACTGAGGATTCCGAGAAATCAACGGGGCAAAGAATTTGCTCAATCCGCAACATATTAGATCTCCTACGCTTTCTCCGCTGCGTGATACTCCTGGCGAATATGTTCGATATCGACCGTGGGCTTGGGATATTTCATGTTCAGCGCTTCCAGGTGCTCTACGACGATCCGGGCCACGGCGAGGTTCCGGAACCACTTGTGGTTGGCGGGGATGATGAACCAGGGTGCATATTCGGTGCTGCACCGGGACAAAACGTCCTCATAAGCCGAAACGTAATCGTCCCAAAAGGCTCGCTCCTTGTAATCGGCCTCGCTGATCTTCCACTGCTTGCTTGGGTCGTCCAGCCGATCCTTGAAGCGTTCCAATTGCTCCTCTTTGGAGATGTGTAAGTAGAACTTGAGAATCTGGGTGTCGTGGTCGACGAGGCCCCGCTCAAAAGCGTTGATCAGGTCATAGCGGCGGGTCCAGATATCTTTCGGGACCAAATTGTGGACACGGACGATCAACAGGTCCTCGTAATAAGTGCGGTTGAAGATTACAACTTCTCCCGCGGCAGGCGCGGCCCGGTGTGCCCGCCACAGGAAGTCGTGGGCCAGTTCCTCAACCGAGGGTTGGCGGAACGCCGCCACCCGGCAGCCCTGAGGGTTCATGGCCCCCAAGACGTGGCTGATCGTCCCGTCCTTTCCCCCGGTGTCCACTGCCTGTAAGCAAATCAGAAGCGATTGCCGTCGTTGCGCGTAGAGCAACACTTGGAGTTCTCGCAGCCGATTCTGGAATTGTACGATCTCCTCATCCGCCGCCTCGTGACTCTTGTAACCATCCGTGAATGCAGGGTCGATATCTTTAAGCTTTACCTTGGCGCCAGGCTGCACTTTGAACCGCTGTAAATAGTTCACTCCACCCCTCCTGCCAGCGCTGGACTCTTCCCGGCGCACATTAATTGGATTTCGCTTTACTCATTATATCTTTACCTGGTTTTGCACTCTTGAAGCGGTTTGGCAAGGCTCGATGGGCTCCGCTCCGGCGCGGCATAAATGTATCCAGAAGCGCAACGATCTCCGCTGCACTCAAAGGTCCCTCAAGATAATCCAAGGCACCCGACTGCATGGCCTCGAGATGGCAGCCTTTGTCGTAAGACCGCGCCAGCACCAATACCCGCAGTTCCACGTCGACTTCCATGGCCTGCGCGAGCACCTGCTGCCCTTCGAACCTGCCACTGCCCTGGTCCAAAATGATCAAGTCAAACGGCTCGCACCCAAGACATTGCACTCCCTCGGCGAAGGACGAACTGGCTAGCACGTGGCACCCCAGCTTTTGAAGAATTTCCCGGTAGTAAGCGAGATCCTGTGGGTCTTTGTTCACCACAAGGATTCTGGCCCAGTCTCCTGGCTGCAATGGTCCTGCCGTCCGTCGAGTGGGGAATGCTGATGCCATTTTGAGCCTCGCAAAAGGTTCATTCCAGCCGGCCATAATTCTCGGTGGAACTCGATCTGGCCCTCCCTGGATTGCAAGCTGGAATCGTATTTATAGCGTTACAAGCGCACGAACTTTCGAAATCTTGCTTGATTCATTGACTGCACTTCGTTCCGCCTATTGAGGGCCTCTGTGCTTGGTGATTCCAGACCGATCCAGCGTCACAAGGCCGGGTCGCTCTTCTCGAGTGCTAATCTTCACGGCAATCCCAGACAACGTTGACTTGCATCTCACCTACCAAACACGCCAGAAAACACCAATGCCCTACAGTCTCCTGAGCGCGGCCATTGCATCCTTCAGTGACTGGCGGGCGCGAAAGAAGTCTTCCCACGGGTCCGAACCTCCGAGGCGTTTGTGGAAGTTGCCGATGTTGAAATCGGAAGGGATCAGCGTAGGTTTGACCTCCGACCATTCCAAGGGGGTCGAAATGGGAGCTTTTTCACGCCGCCGGACGGAATAAGGGGCCACCACGGTTTGGCCAAAAGCGTTCCGGAAGGGGTCCAAGTACACACGACCGGGCCGCGCTGGGACCGAATGTTCCACTGTCAATTCATCCGGGTACGCAGCCGCCACGCGCGCACCAAGCGACTCGGCGAAGGCAAGAATTTCATCCGCATCCGGCCCCGTGCGGATCGGCACCAGGACATGCATGCCTCGGCTGCCGGAAGTCTTGGGAAAGGAAACCAGCTTCAAAGTGTCCAGGGCTGCTTTGACATGCAATCCGGCGCGCGCGGCATCGGCGAACTTTCCCGACCCGGGATCAAGATCAATACATAGCCAGTCCGGCTGGCGGGGCGAACTCGCGCGGCTCGCCATAACGTGCACGGGAATGCAACCCAGGTTGGCAAGCGCGAGCTGCGTGGTTAAGGAGCCGCCCACCACATAATCAGTGACGTCGCCGGCGTTGGATTCATGCGCGATCCGCTGGGTGGGCGTTTCAGGAGGCATACCCTTGGGGATCTGTTTTTGAAAGAAGCACTCGCCTTGCATTCCATCGGGGCAGCGCTCAAGTGTCAAGATGCGATCCTTCACGTAGGGTGAGAGTTTGGGGAAGATCGCGTTGTAATACTCGACCAGGTCCAGCTTTGTGTAGCCTTCCTCAGGCCAGAAGACCTTGTCCGGGTGCGACACCACGATGGGCAACTGATCGGAGGCCGTATGATTACGTTTGGCGCTTGTCATCCCGTCTCTCCTGGGAAAAAACATTCTTTCGCACTCTTATCGTCGCGCAGCCCCAAAAACACCGGCTGGCGCAATTTTTTGTCAGCCGTCAGCTCCTCATAAGCGATCTGGGCCACGAGCTGCGGGGCGAGATACGTCACCCCCTTCTCCGGCGGCGGGTCGACAAAAGCGGGCTGTTTTCGCACCAAAGGCTGGAACTTTTGAAAGAGCGAGGCGAGTAACTTTGTATTAAACCCCGTGCCCACCTTGCCCACATAGTGCAACTGTCCTCGCTGATATGCGCCGAGCAACAGAGCTCCGAAATGCGCACGTGAGCCCGCCGGGCTGGTGTAACCCCCGATGACAAACTCATCCTCCTGATGTACCTTGCATTTCAGCCACTTCCGGGAGCGCCCTTCGATGTATGGAGACGAGTTATCTTTGGCGACCATTCCCTCGTAACCTTTTGTTTTCGCCACCCGAAAGGCCTCGAGCCCATTTTGGTCCAGACGGTGAGACGGGAAAAGACGCTCGCTCCCGCGAATCGCCGCCTCCATGGGGCCGCGCCGCGCGGAGAGTGGCTCCGCACGCAGGTCACGCCCGTTTTGGTAAAGGCAATCGAAGACCGCATAGAGGGGCGGAACCTTACCTTCCTGGAGAAGCTGAAAGCGGGAGACCTGGCGGTTATCGAAGGCGACGACCTCGCCGTCGAGGAGCAGTGTGCGATAGAGAAGCTTGGCGACGGCGGCTGCGATGTTCGGGTATGTCTGGTTGCGGTCCTTGCCGTTTCTGGACAGCAGGCTGACGCTGGCCCCTTCCTTATAGGCGAGGATTCGAAAGCCGTCGTATTTCTCCTCATAGATCCAGCCGGGCGTGTCGAATGGCTTAGGAACGAGCGTTGCCAGCATGGGCTGGACGCGAAATGGAATCTTGTCGGTCATAATGTCCGCTTTCTCCGCACGGCGTGGGCCGGCTTCGCGCTCCCTGCGCGATTGCCTTTCCCGGCCGGGTCGCCCATCGAAGCTCGTTCGATGTCGCCCCCTCCGTCCCGTGCGATCTCTGCAAGAAGTCGCTGGCTCGCCACGGAGCGCGGCTCTTCCACCGTTATGTCCTTCGTGGATGCGTACTGATCCCGATGCTTGATAAAGAGCCAGGTGGATCGAGCGGGATTGCTCCCAAAGCCCCGGGTACGAACCAAGACCCACGAACCTTGGAGTTTCTTGCCGTAAAGCGTGAACTTGATCTCTCCCGCTTGCAATGAAGCGTCCACATCAGCGCTTTCCGGTTGCCACGTTCCTTTATCCCAAAGCATCACCGTTCCCGCTCCATATTCACCCGCGGGAATCACTCCCTCAAAATCGGCATATTCCACCGGGTGATCCTCCGTCTGCATCGCGAGGCGTTTTACCGCCGGATCGAGCGAGGGCCCTTTTGGCACGGCCCAAGAAAGGAGTACGCCGCGCCATTCCAGGCGCAAATCATAATGCAGGTGCGTGGCCATGTGCTTCTGCACAGTGTAAATGCGCGGCTTATTCCCCTTTTTCTCAGCGCCGGTTGCGCCCTGGGGCTCCGGTGTCGCAGCGAAGTTGCGTTTCTTCCGGTATTCATTGAGTTTCATACAGGCCTCCATCCCGGCTCCCCTCCTCGTTTGAGGAGGGGTAGGGGGTGGTGCTGACTGCGGCTTCATGTTTTCGGTTCCCGGAATTACCATCCGGCGCTCGGCGCGCCACCCCTCCTGAATCAGGAGGGGAGTTACGCGGAGCATTTTCATCTTTCGTGGCGAGCCGAAGGTTCATGAGCGTCTCAAGCTGGCTCGCGCCAAAGCGGCAGCAAGCTGCCGCACTCCAAAGCTTCGCACCGCGGTTCGCGAAACGCCCCTAATCAGACCGTCTCAGTAGCTGACGCAAGGAGCGCCGCCGCTCAGGAACTCAATGAGCTTACCGCCTCCCTGGATCGTCGCTCCCGCAACCAGATTATTCTCCGCCAGACCGCGATTCTTAAAACAGGCCGAGCACACGTAGATCTTGCCGCCCGCCTTAGCGAAGTTGTCCATAAGCGCCTTCAGCGGAGGAAATCCCTGTTCGTTGATGCTGTCCGCGTAGCCCTTCTGGGAAAGGCGAACACCCTCGCTGCTGAGAAACACCATCGTATCCTTCCCCGACGCCACGGCGGCATCAGCCATAGCAAAGCCGACCGTCGCCTTGTCGCAATTATCCTTGGCACAAGTAATGCTGACACAAAAGCTGTCTGACATAGTCTCCTCCTTTGGAGTTGGCAATCAATTACAGTATTAGCTGGGTTTTGTCGGTACTTCGGCGCCTTCCTTGCGCGCTTCCGAAAGGCCTATGGCGATGGCCTGCTTTCGAGACGTGACTAGCCCGCCTTTTCCGCCTTTGCCGGAATAAAGCGTGCCGAGCTTTTCTCGATGCAGGGCGCTTTCGACACTCTCGCTCGCAGCTTCATCATATTTCCTTCCAAAGCCTTTTTTCTTGGGCATTCAATCGCCTCCTGCTACGCATTACCATTACAAAGGATTAACTTCCAACGTATTTCCGACTTTGCGATCGAAGCATTTCGTCAACGACATGACCCCTCATATGCCTCCATCTGAAGGCTATACAAGGGAAGGTCTTTATACTCATGGGACAAGGCCAGAGTCTCTTCTGCCGCATGCCAATCAATTTCAGGCGAGCCGAGCGGACGGCCCCGGCGTTCCCAATATTCATAAGCTAGTTTTTCAGTAAGTTCGTGTAAATCCCCGGCAAAGAAATCAATCATGGCGTTTGACTCCTTCCACTCCGAGTTTCAACTCGTGCCCCCCTTCTACCCGGTGATAAATCTGCGGCCGGGCAACCGCGCCGGTTACTTCTTCTTTAGCAGGCTCATAACGAACAGGAGCACGGAAACGATCACTATCGTCGGGCCCACGGTCGACGTCTTGAAAATCAGCGTGCTAATCAGAAACCCCGCCGAGACCGAGATCAAGCTCATCGCAGACGCGAGAACCACAAATTGGGCCATTCTGCCCGTAAGCTGGCGCGCCGTTGCAGCCGGAATGATGATCAAGGCACTCGAGAGTAATGCTCCCATAAAACGCAGCCCGACCAGTACCGTGAGGCTGAATACAAGCAGGAACCCGAGGTCCAGACGCGCCACGTTGACTCCGGTTGCAGCAGCCAACTCGGGAGAGAAAAGATCCAGGATTAGTCGATCCTTCATGCCAAAGAGGAAGGCGACAACCAGAATGACGGCTGCCGTCCCAAGCAGGAAACCGCCAAGTGACAGCTTCTGGAATACCTCCTCCGCCTGCTGGAGCTCTGTGCTGTCGTGGGGGGGTGACAAGTGGCCTCCAGGTAGAAGGTTGCGCGTATCTCCGTGGATCAGTGCGGTGGAATCGGTGTGTCCCATGAGTTCAACCTATTGGTGCGCTGATTGCCGTGCTCGGGCTTCTTCACGTTGCCTCTTGGGCCGATGCCATGTGTAGTAGACCAGGGCGCCGACGCCGGCCGCCACCGCGAGCGCGAGCAGGGCATACAGCGTCGGCCGGTAGTGCCGCGAGAAGAAGTCGATCATTGTCTGGCCATAGATCCCGCCCAAAAAGGCGTCGGCAAAAAAACGTAGGGCACGACCCGTCGCCAGCGCGGGGAAGAACTTTTTGCGCGGATATTGCATGACCCCGGCGGCCATCAGGACGGAAGTGAAAGGGAAGGGAGGCGGTAGGATCGCGCCCAGGAATACCGTCATGAACCCGTGTTTCTCGAAATGCTTGTAGAGTTTTTCCGCGCGCGGCTTCCCCACTTTCCTTTCCATGGTCACCTGGCCGCCTTTTTCGGACAGCCGGTAGGTTAAATAGCCCCCAAGCACCTCCCCCACTGTAGCCATCAAGGCGTAATAGTAGGCCCACCATCCGTGGTGTGCCGAGAACAGGATTATGCATACGTCCACGCTTCCCGCCGGGACACCGAAAGGGGCGTTGTCGCCCATGCCCAGCAGGAGCAACCCCGGTCCTCCCAGGCGATGGATCCATTTCCATAGCGAGTCGGCGATAATAATTATGGAGAGAATTCCCATACGCGAGCCGGAGCAGCACCCAACGCCCTTCACCCTTATTCGTTACATCAGAAGATCAGTAGTGATTGCTAATCCTGTCTATCTGGCGCTTTGGCTTTCATCGCGGCGGCCCTGGCTTTAAGGAACTCAACCTTGGCTTTTTCCTCCGCCTCCGCTGCCTGGCGCCGCTGCTTGGATTTTTCGAGCTGCGCTTGTATCTTGGAGTCAAGCTGGTTGATCTTTTCCTGGAGCTTGGCTTTACGGTCGGCGTGAGCCTGGGCGTGCTCTGCCTTCATTTGCGCGCGGTCGGCTTTCATGGCTGCGGTGTTTTCCTCGTGAACCTTGTGCTTCACTTCTGACAGCGCCCGCCGGAATACCGTTCCGCCGAGCGCTTCCATGGGCGTGTCCACCGGGTCCGTCCAGTCTTCTTGAATCTCCGCCATAAGTGCGAATTTCTCCGGCAACAATTTCTCTCTCACGTCCTCAACGAAGTCATCACCAACCCTGGCGTGGTCCACATCCACCGAGGCGCCGACCGCTAACCCCGCAGCCGCACCCACCGCAGCGCCCGCTGGCCCGCCGAGAAGACCGAAGAGGGCTCCCAGTGTGGTTCCCACCAGAGTCCCCACCGGTCTCGGGTCATCACTTTGCCTCACCGTGGCGGTGCCATCGGCATTTCTGGCAACCACGGCGCAGTCGTAAATTACGATGTCGCCCGCGTGTTCCAATTGAATAAGCGCCTTCTTTCCTTCAAACGCTTGGCTTTCCCGGTCAAAGATAACCACCAGCATTCTGTCCATGGCTTTGCTCCTTTTCATCTCGTTCCCAGCAATTCCTCAGGCATATCAATGCAAGGCAAGCGCCAATCGGTAAGTCCATCAAAACATTGGGTCTCGCGGATCATCGAGCCGCAATCTCTTCGCGAATTCGTGAAGTTCGCGAAAATCGATATTGTATTTTTGAGGGGAGTCGCTCCCGCCCGGCGGACACCCTTACTCAAGATTCCAAGAAATTAACGGGGCAAAGAATTCGCTCAATCCGTGCCATGTCTGCTCTTTCAGGCAGAAATTGCGCGCCCCAGTTCGCCTTGGATTGGAGCTCCAGGCGATACAGGTTTACAGTTGACAGTCGACATTTAACAGTCAAGGCGTTCTCGATTCTTCCTGTGAACTGTAAGCTATGGACTGTGAACTCTTTGCCAGCGTTCCTCGGTGCTGAATTACTGCATGGCGCTCAGTAGCGGCGGGTTTACCCCGCTATTTCGTAGCGGCGAGTTTACCTCGCCACGTGGCGGCGTAAAGCCGCCACTACTTGAGATAATCGGCCCTTTTCCTGATATGATGTCGGCAACGCCAAGCAAGGGAAGGCGTTGCTCACGCGTAGCTGCTGCCGAATTGGACTGATCCTTGTCGCCGATGCCCAGTCTCACCGAAGCTGACACTTGTCGGAAGTACGTCCTGCCCAAGCTTTATGCTGCGGGTTGGGACGATGAGAAGAGCAGCGAGCAAAGAACCTTCACTGATGGTCGCATTGTCCTTACTGGCAACAAGTACACTCGCCGCGCCCAGAAGCGAGCCGATTACCTGCTTCGCTACCGGCGCGATTTCCCCATCGCTATCGTGGAAGCCAAAGCTGCTTACAAAAAGCCAGGCGGCAGCCTCCAGCAAGCCAAAGATTACGCGCAAATCTTGGGCCTCAAGGGGTAGCCACGGACAGTGCCTTTCTGTCCGTGGGCTTTTCCGTCCCACCTTCGTAGAGCCCACGGTCACAAAGGCAGTGACTGCTTGCGGCGCGATAGGCTGATACTTGGCCTGAACCTTGACTGCCGCTAACACCAGGAGTACGGTGATAGTGTGGAAGGAGAAATGCCCATGCTCATTACCATACAGCCGGAACACGAGCGGCTGATTGCGGAGGCGCTCCGGTCCGGCGCCTACCAGAATCCCGACGAAGTAATCCAACGGGCGCTGGAACTGCTCCGTGACCGGGACGCGTGGCTCGCCGAGAACCGCGCCAGAATCGATGAGGGTTATGCTGCCGCCCAGCGTGGAGAATTAATCGACGCCGACCAGGTCCGCGTGCAAATGGAAGAGAAAAAACGTGCTTGGCGGGCCGAACAGCGCAAGGCATGAGCCGATATCAGTTCACGCCTCAGGCGGTTGACGATCTATTCGAGATCTGGAGTTACATCGCTCGAGATAGCGCTCAAGCAGCTAATCGTGTGGAAGCTGCCGTTCACAATGCTTGCGCCTTCTTAGCCGAAGGTCCATTGCGTGGTAAGACCCGCGAGGAGATAACCCCGCTTCCACTTCGGTTTTGGACGGTCCAAGCCTTTCCGAATTACATCATCGTCTACGACCCCCGGAGCGACCCTTTGCAAATTATCCGTATTCTTCACGGCAGTCGGGACGTATTGGCGATTCTTGGTGAGACTAAGCCATGAGCTCGATAGCGGCCCACGATACGCTTAGAAAGGCGGGTAAAGAGATGTCCAAGGATCGCGTGGCGATAGTGGGCGTTGGCAATGTAGGCGCTACCACGGCGTATGCGTTGTTGTTGTCAGGGTTGGCTCCCGACATTGTGCTGATTAATCGTGACCGCAACAAAGCCGAGGGTGAAGCGGAGGACATTAGCCACGCCGAACCGTGGTCGCACACCACCCTGGTGCGCGCCGGCGGTTTTGAGGATTGTGCGACCGCCAAGGTAATGGTGGTTACCGTGGGCGCCGGGCTCAAGCCCGGCGAAACGCGGCTCGACCTGCTGAAAAAGAACGCGGCCATCTCCGTTTGAAGGAGAGGAGGCTTGGCGTTAACTACAATTTGTTCCTTTGCGCCGCTGATCGTAAGCTGAATCTTCAGCCGGCTCACCTCGGTGATTCGAACCTGAATACTTTTAGGTTCTTCAGCAAAATTTGTGGGTCCATTCTGGTTCGGGTAACTCCCCAAGATTATGGTAGAGCGCCACTTCAATCGCTTCGAAGGTCCGAAAGC
>Ga0209039_10001303_pt1 | contig 23581 bp, 25 predicted proteins | sample BogFormECP12_OM1_FD_188238 | JGI IMG/M metagenome (GOLD analysis project Ga0209039, IMG submission 188238) | Bog forest soil microbial communities from Calvert Island, British Columbia, Canada - ECP12_OM1 (SPAdes) (version 2) | ecosystem: Environmental > Aquatic > Freshwater > Wetlands > Bog ... | reverse complement strand
CAGAAGTTGTGAGGCAGAATGGATGAGCATGGAAAATCAACACCTGGCAGGGCTGATTCTACACCGTTGTCCTGGAAAACGGGTGTCCTGGGTGCTTTCTGGTCTGCAGCCAATTCTCGGATTCAAGTTTTGGGCGCTTCTCTCAGGATGAGACTGTTCCCTTCGGAGTCCTGGAGGATCGCGTAGGTTCCCCAGGCTTGAGGATCCGGTTCCTGGAGGAAGTGCACACCCTTGGCCATTAACGTTGCATGGAGATTTTCCATGTTGCTCACCTCAAAGGTGAGCGCCTGTGAATGGCCGACGACCTGACGGTAATGCCCCCAATTTTCATCCGGCAGATACAGGATGACTTCCGTTTCCGCTCCTTTCGGAGCCACGGCAATCCAGCGGTTGGTTGCGCCGGGGGAGAGGCTGTTGTCGCTGCGCAGTTCGAATCCGAGCACCTCGATGTAGAACTTTTTTGCCCGGTCCTGATCACTCACGAAAACGCACACGGTTCCAACTCGATCGATCATCGGACGACCTCCTGTAGGGTTAGAAATATGCCGGATCGCATGAGTGGATTTCTTCCCATAGATTCTCTCCGCGGCCACGAAGGTTGGGCAACCCGGTCGGGTGGGTTTAGAACCGTTCCTTCACGCGGGCCGTTGCGGTCGATCTTTGCATCACATACAGGGACAGCAAGGCGAGCAGGTTGAAACAAACGGCGCCGACCGTAACGAACGAGAAGCCGAAGCGATAGAGCAGCGTCGACAACGGCGCGCCGATGGCCCGACCGAAGGAGATGAAGGCAACGTTGAAAGCCATGAGCGTCGCCCGTGCCCCCGGCAGGACTTCGGTCATCATCGGCATGCAGCTGACAATGGTGAATTCGAACGAGAAGTAAAATAAGAACAGCCCGGCCAGTGCGCCGGCTTCCGTCCGGCCGAGCATCGGCAGGGCCAGCGCGGCCAGTGAATTGACGGAGAGCCCCAGGGCAACCGCCCGCGGCTTGCCGAGCCGGTCCACGATCGTGGCCACCAGACCCTCCCCGCTCAGTTCTGAGAAGCCGATAACCATCGCCGCCACGCCCAGTGCGGCGATCTTCAACCCGAAGGATTCCTCCAGCCAGACGCCGAAGAGCACGTTTACCAGTTCGTTGGCGGCGCTGGCGAAGAGTCCGATGGAGAGCCCGGCCAGCGCTGGAGCAAAGGACAGGACGGCGCGCATATTGGCTCCCAGGGTGGAGGTGCTGCCTGCCGGCTTTTCGTCCTTCGGCAGCAGCAGGGACAGCCCGGCGAAGATCAGCACTCCCAGCAGGGTCAGCAGGGGGAAGGGCGCCATCCAGCCGCTGCGGGCGATCAGGAAACCCATCACGGGGACACCGACAATGAAGGCCAGGGACCAGCCCATCTCGGTCACGGCAATGGCACGCCCGCGTTCTTGGTAGGGGGTGCGGTCGCCGAGGTAGGCTTGCAAGGACGGACCAAAGATGTAATTCCCCATGGTGGTCAGGATCAAGGAAAGGACCAGGACCGGAAAGGTCGGCCAGAAGACGACCAGGGAGGCCCCGAGGGTGAACAGGGCCGCGCCGAAGAGCATGCCGAACTTCCGACCCTGCTGGTCGGCCACCACCGCCACAAAGGGACCGAAGGTCCCGGCCAGGCCGCGGGCGGTCAGGGCGTAAGACATCGTGGTCAGGTCCACTCCCAGGCCGTGGGCGAACACGGACAGGAACGGGTAAACCATCCGCAAAAGGGTGTTAAAAACAGTTCGGATCAGCGTGAAGATGGGGAGTTGTGTGCGCAGTCGGGTCATCTGGATAGCCACCAACGCGTCATGAAGTAAGCTGCGGCGAGGGTCAGGAAAATGATCCCGATGAAGAACAATTCGATGGAAAGAATTCCCGATCCGAAAATGGGGGAAGGCGGCGGGTGCAGGATGTATCCTTTGCGCAAGACGGAGATCTGCAGGGCCACATAGAAGAACACATTGACCAGCGAGGTGATCATCGGCTTGGCCAGTAAGGTCAGCCCGATTTGCAGGATCACACCGGTCGCCGCCAGGGCCACGGTGGCCTGGAAGCGAGGTTCGGTCCGGAATAGCTCCCCCCAATCGGTTTGGAACGCCCATAGGGCCATGGGCAGGTAAGTCACCCAGAAAAAGATCCCCGTGCGACCCAGGGCCGCTGACCAGCGGTGCAGGGTCTCACGACGGGTCAGGATGGCAAGCAGTCCCACCAGGGCGGCGGCGCCCAGCGCCGCTTCTGCGGTCAGCAGCCAGGCATCGTGAAGATAGATGATGCGGACATTCTCGCCGAGTGACCTTTCCTGGGGTCCGACCGAGGTCAATCCAGCGGTTGTCAGCACCGCCAGGATGAACCAGAAGAAGGGGCTTTTCAGACGCGCCATAGGTTGATTTTACTCTGCTCGCTCATCAATCCTAGTAGATCCAGGTCTGCACCACCTGGTCAATAGTCCAGGTTCCATTCAATTTCTCCAGTAGAAAGTAATGTCCGGAGCCGCTCAGCCACTGGCTCTGGATCCCCAGGTAGACCAGGGCCTGGTCGAAGCGGGCATTAAACCCGACCCGCGAGAAACTGATGATCCCGGGGGCGTCGGGGAAGCGTTCATAGAAGACTTGCCAACCATCCTGGTTCTGGGCGAAGATCTGATCCAGATCGCTTTGATGAAGTAACACGTAGCTGGTTCCGAGGTTCATGTCGGTCGACAGGAGGGTGGCGGCGAGGTTGCGAGACCTGAAGCTGTCCTGGGTGTCCGCGTCGAGGCCGTGCGTATTCTTGAGCACATCCTGGAGCACTGTTTCGGTGTTTCCGATGCCCTCGGCATCCGTCATCGTGGCATCCCGGATGACCAGACTCTTGGAAGACCCATATTTCTGCCGGAGCAAGGCTGCGAAAACTGCCTGTTCTTCGAGATCGACCTGGGGCGCGGCGGTCTGAGGGGTCGATGGGGTCTGGCCTGTACAGGCTGTCAAAAGCAGAAGCATCAGGAATAAGAAAGCGGTTTTGAACATTAGGACTGTTGTCCCTGCCATGATCGCGGACCCTGGAGGTCCGAAGCCGCCTCCACCCGGTACCACGGCCCCCGTGCCTTTGCCCGCCCAAACCCTTCAGGTTCCGGCCGGATGCCGTGACCAAGGCGATCTCAAGGTGAGGCTGCTGCGCAGGCCGGCTATCCTCAACGGTGGGCAAAGATCAGAACGCTCGCGGTTTTATAGACCAGGTCGTATTGACCGGATTGCCTTAAGGAAACGGAGAGGGCGCTTTCCTGAGGAGCTTGTCCGGGAGCAGGGGTGAGGTCCAGGTATACATAATTGAAGGTGTCCCCTTGCTGCGCAGCCCACTTTTCCAGGCAGCTGGCATCCTGATAGAGGCAGGCATACAAATCGGGATAGGCATTCAATCGGACCAGGAAATGTTCCTTGCCGGTGAGCCACTCGCGTCCCTGTACGGTGGAGAGATTGTTTCGATCGGTCAAGGCCGGGAACCATTCCAGCAGCGGGGAAAGCATGGCGTTCTCCTGCCACCCGAGTGTCAAAAAATGGCTGTCGGCGGGCGTCTGGCCTGCCACCCAGTTCAGCGCAGTGCGATTGTCCGGGGTGAGCACCAGCTGGTTCAGAGTCTGGATATTCAGCACCGCATTGACCAGCGTCAGGAGGAGCACGTACCCCAGGATCCACAGGCCTTTCCGGGTGTTGAGGAATGTCACCCAATCCTCTGCCAGCGGCTCCTGTCCGGCGAGGCGGGCCAGGGCCGGAAAAACCACATCGGATAAACCCAGGGCAGCCAGCAAGGCGGTCTGCACTGGAACCACATGAGGTGCGCTGCGCGGATCGACGAGGAAGGCCAGTACCAGCCATGCCGGCAGGAACGTTTTTTTGCGCACCAGGCAGGCGATCACCCCGATCACGGCCAAGAGAACCGTCACGGCGATCTGTTCATCGGTGAAATTCAGCAGCAGGAGCGGCGACCAGAACAACCCGTGCCCGCCTCCGGACTGGAACGCCATGTAAAATGGCGTCCAGCCGAAACGAATCAGCCCCGTCGCCCACCAGGGTGCACTCAGCACCAGAACGCCCCCGGCCACGCCGGCTGCGCGGGCTAGCCCCTTCAGCGAGCGCCCGAAATACAGGCAGAAAATGGCTCCCATTGCAGCTGCATGCAGGGCGCGTTCGGGGTGCAGGAGCACCACCAGAGCCCCGCAGACAGTCGTGATCAACAGGTTCAACCAACCGCCTTCTCGGAACAACCGGTAGGCCCCCCAGGCCATCAGGATCAAAAACAACGCGGCCGGGGCGCGCGTCACTCCCCCGCCCATGATGATCCACTCATACGATCTCGGCAGCAGGGCATAGAGGGCGGTCGCCAGGGCGCCTTTCAGCGGGTCCCCCAGCAGAGAACGCGCCAACAGGAAAAAGGCCGGCAGGGTAAGCAGGCTGAAGAGGACCGGGAGCCAGCGGACGACCTCGATCAGGCTGAAGCGGGTGAGGGTTTGGATAAAATCCGCCAGGTAAAAAGCGAGAGGGGGGTAAGCAAACGGGATGCTCAGCCGGTTGTAGGTCGTGACTGCAGGGAGTTTGGATCCGGCCCGCTGGAGGTCAGCGGTCATGCTGTAGAATAGTCCCCCGTCATTGAGCGGAAAACCGGCCTGCCAGACCGGCAGCACGCGCACGAATGCTCCGAACAGGAAAGCCCAGATCAGCAGCAGGCCGGTCAATGTGCGCTTACGAATATCCATCTTGGTTCGCTGCTCAATGGGACCTGCGGCCTCCGGAATGCTGCGGGGGAAAGCCAATCAGGTGGGAGGGGGGCTGACCGCAGGGCCAGCCTTCCGGGGACGCTAGCCAAGCCCTTCCGGCGCCGGATTGGATTTGGCCAGCAAGCTGGCGACATCTTTCAATTCCAACCACCATTGTTCTTTCGGGCGCTCGTAAGCGACCTCGATCATGCGGTCGAAGTCCTGCATGTCATGGAACTTGACATCTCCCTTCTGAAGACCGATAAAGGTGATGCGGTTGCTGCCGCGATCGCATTCCTCGATCAGGAATCCCAGGCACAATCGGGCCAGCCGGGTGGCCTGGATTCGATCAAACGGGGACGGGTCGCCGCCCTGCTGCAGGTGACCCAGAATGGCGGGACGTGCATCAAAGATTCCCCGCCCTTCCTCTTCAAACAAGGAGCACATGAAATGGGTTGAATAGATCCGATTGGCGTATTCATTTCGGATCATCAGACCCAGCCTTTTCCCGGCCCCAAAGCCATGCGCCAGCTTCTCCACGTCAAGCTGAAGGTCCTTCAAGGTGACCCCCTCTTCGTGGAGGTAAACGCGCTCCGCGCCGGTCGCCAGCCCGCTCATCAGGGCCAGGTAGCCACAGTAATGGCCCATCACTTCGACCACAAAACATCTGCGCGTCGCGACCGCCGACTGTTTGATCTTGTCCACCGCATCCACGATACTGTTAAGGGCTGTGTCCGCACCGATGCTGAATTCCGAACCGGGCAGATTGTTGTTGATGGAGGCGGGCAGGCAGATCATCGGGATATTGAAAGCCGGGAAGTTGGGCCGGGAAGTCAGCATGGTATGGACGGCTTCATACCCGTTCCATCCTCCGATGACCAGTAAAGCATCAATGGATTGGTTTTCGATCGTCCGGGCGATGGCGTACCAGTCGCTGCCTTGTGGGACCAGGCGGGTGGTGCCCAGCGTGGACCCCCCTCTGGCCGCCCAGCCGCTGACGCTCATCCAGTTCATCTCCTCGACCTGGCTCTTGATCAATCCGTCAAAGCCGTTGCTGACCCCCAGCATGACATGGCCTTTATCCAGTCCAAGGCGGATGGCGGCCCGGGAGGCGGTGTTCATCCCGGGAGCTGGTGCGCCGGCGTTAAGGACGGCGATTCGGAATCGCTTCTGCCCGGGGGAGGGTGGATGGGGCAGGGCCCGGACCATCGTCCGCAGGGTGCGGAAAGCGTCCCTGAAGCTGGAACTGCGCAGATCCAGGGCTTTTTCGTAATCTTTGGCCTCCAGGGCGGCAGCGACTGCCTTGGTATTTTTCACGCATTCCATTAAGGGTAGGTGGGTCACCCGATTGGATTTGATCCCGATGAGCTGGGGCTCATCCTCCGGCCTGGCTTTGAGAATCGTCTCGACCGCCTCAACGCCTACCAGGGTGCCCAGGGTGCGATCGTAGGCACTGGGCCGCCCCCCGCGCTGGACATGGCCGAGAACGGTCACCCGGACTTCCTCGCCCATTCGCTCTTCCAGCGCTCGCTGTACATCGGTGCTCCCGATATATTTGCCATTGCGATCGCGCGCCCCCTCTGCCAGAATGACAATACTGTCGCGACGGCCCGCTCGGCGTCCGGCCTTCAGGCATTCAACCATGGCATCTTCCCAATGCTCGACATCCGGAGGGCTGTCGGGGATCAGGACCCAATCCGCCCCGCAGGCGAGCGCCCCCATCAGGGCCAGGTAGCCGCAATTGCGGCCCATCACTTTCACAACGAAGGTGCGCTGATGACTGGCGGCGGTGCTGTTGATGGCATCGACCGCTTCCGTGATCCGGTGCAGCGCCGAATCGGCCCCGATGGTCATGTCGGTGCCGGAAAAGTCATTGTCGATCGAGCCAACCAGGCCGACGATCAGCAGGTGCGGGGAGGCCTTTGCCACCTCCTCGGTGATCTCGCCGCCCTTGACGAGTTCGGCGATCAGTTCCGGCCACTCCAGGCGAAAGGTATTGGCACCGGTCAGGGATCCATCCCCACCGATGACGACCAGCCCCTGGATGCCCGTCTGCACTAAATTGCGTGCAGCCGTGCGCCGGCCCTCGCGGGTCATGAATGCGGCGCAGCGCGCGGTGCCAATGATCGTGCCACCCAGCTGCATGATGCCCCCGACCGAATCCCAGTTCATCCGGCGGATCCGACTGCCCCCATCCACCATGCCCTGATATCCCTCATCGATCGCGTATACTTCCGCGCCGTGATCAATTGCAGTCCGCACGACGGCACGGACGGCCGCGTTCATGCCCTGCGCATCTCCGCCGCTGGTCAGAACTGCAATTCGTTTAATCGCCATCGATTATTTCCATTCTCCCGCGTGTGAGCAAATGAAATCGATCTCGGACCTCGGATTGAATTCTACCCCGGTTGGGCTCGGGCGGCGTCATCCCAACAGGAGGCCTTTGATCTTCGCGGCCGGTTCTATTTGAGCATGGGCATTTTGATGCCGTGCTTCTTGGCCGCCTGTATCGCAATCTCGTAGCCCGCATCTGCATGGCGGACCACGCCGAGGCCGGGGTCGGTGGTCAGGACCCGTTCCAGGCGCGCCGCCGCTTCGGGAGTGCCATCCGCGACGATGACCTGACCGGCGTGCTGGCTGTAACCGATGCCGACCCCGCCGCCGTGGTGGAAGGAGACCCAGGTCGCCCCTCCGACCGCATTGATCATGGCATTGAGGATCGGCCAGTCGGAGACGGCGTCCGTCCCGTCCTTCATCCCTTCGGTCTCCCGGTTGGGGCTGGCGACTGAACCGGCATCCAGGTGATCGCGGCCGATGACGATCGGAGCCTTGACGATGCCCTTCGCCACCAGCTCGTTGAACTTGAGTCCGGCCTGGGCGCGTTCCCCATAGCCCAGCCAGCAGATGCGCGCCGGCAGTCCCTGGAAGGGCACCTTTTCACGCGCCAGCTTCAGCCAGCGTTGCAGGTGCTCATCGTCAGGGAAGAGCGCACTCACCGCTTCATCGGTCCGGTAGATATCCTGCGGGTCGCCGGAAAGCGCCACCCAGCGGAAGGGACCCTTGCCTTCACAAAAGAGGGGGCGGATATACGCCGGGACGAAGCCCGGGAATTCGAAGGCGTCCATCACGCCGTAATCGTAGGCGCGCTGGCGCAGGTTGTTGCCGTAGTCGAACACTTCTGCGCCGCGATGCTTGAACTCCAGCATGGCCTGTACGTGCCTGGCCATCGAAGCCATGGAGCGCTTGCGATACTCCTCTGGATGGGTCTTGCGCAGCTCCTCGGCCGCCGCCACGGAGAGCCCGGTGGGGACGTACATGAGCACGTCATGGGCTGGGGTCTGATCGGTGACCACATCCGGGACGATGCCGCGCTCGGCGAGCTCCGTATAGACCTCTGCTGCGTTCCCGATCAGTCCGATCGACTTTGGCAACTGCTTGTCCCTGGCCTCCTCGACCAGGGTCATCGCCTCTTCCAGGGTGTCCACCACGTCGTCGACGTAACCGAGCTCCAGGCGGCGCCTGGCATGTGCCGGGTCCACTTCCACGATCAGGCCGACCCCCTCGTTCATGGTGATGGCCATGGGTTGCGCGCCGCCCATCCCTCCCAGTCCGGCGGTCAGGGCGAATTTACCCTTCAGCGAACCCCAGCCCTTGAGCCGGGCCAGGGAACCGAAGGTCTCGTAGGTCCCCTGCAGGATGCCCTGCGTGCCGATGTAGATCCACGATCCCGCGGTCATCTGGCCGAACATGATCAGCCCCTGGGCAGCCAGCTTGTCGAAGTGTTCCTGCGTCGCCCAGTGGGGAACCAGGTTGGAGTTGGCGATCAACACGCGCGGGGCGTCCGGATGGGTCTTGAAAACGGCGACCGGCTTCCCGGATTGGACGAGAAGGGTCTCATCGTCCTCCAGCACCTTGAGCGATTCGAGGATCGCGTCAAATGCTTCCCAGGAACGGGCGGCTTGGCCGCGTCCCCCGTAGACCACCAGGTCCAGAGGTCGCTCGGCCACTTCCGGGTCAAGGTTGTTCTGAATCATCCGATAGGGGGCCTCGGTGAGCCAGGATTTACAAGTCAGTTGGGTGCCGCGTGGGGCACGCACCGTACGGGGTCCGGACATGGTACGCCTCCTCATTGAAGATGAAACCTACCCGGTAATTATACGCCGGGAGCCGTGGCTTCGCGGCGAGAGTAGATCTATCCCGGTCCGTGGGATGGGTTTGGGATCGGCGTGGTCCCCAGGCACCAAACGATCGGATCATAAAACACCACCCAGCAAGCTGAGTGGTGTTATTGAGAGATTGGATGCGCCGCAAGCCATGCTGCCTAGAGCGGCGGTGGGTTAGGCGGCTCTATCGTGGAAGGGCGCGCTCTAACCAAGGTGCGGCACCCCGGTCCAGGATTAATTCAAAACGCTGTCGAACTTGGTGGCGCTGAGACGGCTGACCAGGCTCTCCTGGGCCTCACACCAGATCGAATGCAGAGGGCAACCCTCCTCCATGGTACAGTCGTTGCCTTCTCCGACGCACTCGTTCAGCAGGATCGGGCCATCGATGGCTTCGACCACTTCCAGCAGCGAGATCTCCTTCGGCTCACGGGCCAGGGAGACGCCGCCCCGGGCGCCGCGCGACGTATGCAGGAGACCGGCGATGGACAACTGTGAAATGATCTTGGCCAGGAAGGAAGGGGGAATGCGCTGTTCCTGGGCGACGGTGCTGGTGGCGGCGCGCTGGTTGGGGCCCAATCGAGACAGGTAGAGAACTGCTCGGATGGCATAGTCCGCCTGACGGGTGATTTGCATGTTTTTTTCCTTTCCATAAATCCGGTAATTTTTATCTTCTTATATTGTATTAGGCGTGCCAGAGGAAAGCAAGTGATGGAGGTCATAGAGGCAATATGACCTTTTACTACGATTTTGGTCGGTTTTATGGCCTGCAAAAACCGCCTCGCCAGGGAGTGGCGAGGCGGGGGGAGTGGACCGACTTCGAGCCCAATTTAGTGGTTCAGGGTGAGATTTCCAGCGCCGATGCTGACCACCATGGTCAGTTGTGGGCCGGTGCCTGCCTGAGTATAGAGGTTCGCGTTTTTCGTCCAGTCGGAGCTGTGAGCCACGTTCGATAGCCCACCCTCAACGGAGACTTGGGCCGGGACGCCCTGAGGAATGATCAGGGTCAGGTTGCTGACGCCGGTCTCGATATTCACGGCGCCGTCGCGTTTTAACTTCCCGCTGAAATCGAGGCTGAAATTCCCGGCTCCGCTGCTGAAATCCAGACTGGTGAAGTTGGCGTTGGCGAGGCCGGTCAGCGAGACGTTGGAGGCGCCGGTCTCATATCTCAGCAGGTTCATTTCGCTGGCGTTGGGGGTGGTGAAATCCAGGGTGGACTGGGCTGCACCGTCTTTGATGGTCAGGTCGGTTATTGCCAGGCCACCCAGATGGTAGGTGGCATTGTAGGCACCGCCTTCCACGGTCAGGTTCAAGGGCACATTGCCCAGTGCCAGGTCCCACTCGTTCTTGAGGTTGGTTAAATCCGGCAGACCGTTCAGGTGCAAGGTTCCTTGTTCGATGCTGATGGCGCTGCCGTTTATGGTGACCACCGGCTTGAAATCGGCTACATTATAGGTGGCGGTGCCGGAAACCAGGGACTGGGTGCCGGAGTGCACTTTCAGGGTGCCTGCGCCAAAGGAAAGGGTCATATACACCGGCTGGGTGACATCGGACGGCATGGGCAGCGTGATCTGGTCGGTCGTGGTCGGACCGCTCGGTTGGGTGCCCGGTAGGGTGATGCTGAAGCCGCAGGCGCTCAAACCCAGCGCCAGAATTGCCATGACAGGCAGGATCTTACGGAACATGGAGAACCTCCTCGCAATCAGTTGAGAACCTTCTTCCCGGCTTGGCCTGCTATGCCCATATACGCTTGGATCGGGCTTCCGTTGCAGCCCTGGGTCCATCCACCGGGCAGAAGGGAAGGACGCTCTCCTTCCGGTCCGTGGACAAGCCCGGGAGTTTCGATTCTTCTTTTTCGGATTTCTCATGAAATCTTTATCGAAGAACCGTATAATGCGGACAGGTGATTAAGGCCGTCCGCCTGCCCTTCCTGGATCCGGCCGGTCTCGGGACAGGTGGGCACCTCGCAGAATGCCCTTTGCCCTCCTGCGGGAAGTAAGAGGAACCGGGAAGGATCCGTTTATCGGTCGAGGTTGAACTTGATGCTGCATTTGAATCATCCACGCCATCCTTTCCAACCTGGCAGGAACCCGGGGCCGTTCGCTGCCCCTGTGTTCCTGGCCGTCCTGAGCCTGGTTCTGGCGGGCTGTGGAGCCCTGGGGGGCCTTCCTGCCCAGCCGGTGACCCCAACCCTGCCGCCATCCCAAACCGTGCCGTCCACGCAAACTGCCTCGATCCTGCCGGCGACCGAACCCCCCCGTGCGGTACCGGTGCTCCCCACCGTGACGAAGAGTGCCCCGACCTACACGCCGAACAGTCTTACCGGATTTCCGGATCCGGGCGGTTATGCCTGGGAGCCGGTCGTGACCGGCCTGGATCTGCCAGTGGACGTCCAAAATGCCGGCGATGGATCCGGACGGCTCTTCATCGTTGAGAAACGCGGCCGCATCCTGATCCTCCAGAACGGCCAGCTGCTTTCGACACCCTTCCTGGACATCCAGGCTCGGGTCGACAGCCGTGGGACGGAACAGGGCCTGCTCGGCCTGGCTTTTCATCCCCACTATGCTCAGCAGGGCACCTTTTTTGTCAACTACATCGACCTGAATGGAAATACGGTGATCGCCCGCTTCCATGTCTCGGCCGGCGATCCGAACCGGGCCGATCCCACGAGCGAAGTGGACATCCTGCGCATTCACCAGCCATTCCCCAACCACAACGGCGGCGGTCTGGCCTTCGGCCCGGATGGGACCCTTTATGCCGGCTTGGGGGATGGCGGTTCGGAGGGGGACCCGAACCGCATCGGTCAAAACCTGGGGACCCTGCTCGGCAAGATGCTGCGCATCGATGTGGACAGCGGGAAACCCTATGGGATCCCGCCGGGCAACCCCTTCGCCTCCGCAGGTGGCCGCCCGGAAATCTGGGCGTATGGGCTGCGCAACCCCTGGCGCTTTTCTTTCGATCGTTTGACCGGCGACCTTTACATCGCCGACGTCGGTCAGGACAAATGGGAGGAGATCGATTTTATCCCGGCCGGCACGCCAGGCGGCCTGAATTTCGGCTGGAGTTATTATGAAGGTCTGCATCCTTATCAAGGTCAGCCGCCGGGGAGTGCGACGTTCACCTGGCCGGTGGCCGAGTATTCGCATGCCTACGGCTGTGCGGTGACTGGCGGCTATGTCTACCGCGGAGCGTCCTTGCCCGAATGGCGAGGGGTCTATTTCTTTGGCGATTACTGTTCCGGTACCGTCTGGGGACTGATTCATACCGCCGGGAACACCTTTCAAATGAAGACCCTCTTCCAAACCGGGGCCAGGATCACCACGTTTGGGTTGGACGAAGCCGGAGAGATCTACCTGGTCGATTACGGCTCCGGTACGCTGCTGCGCCTGAGGCAACTCCCCTGAGGCCATCCGGTATCTGGACTTTGGTCATCATAATTACGCGATTTGTCACCTCATCGGGTGACGCCTGACACTGGTATATTCGTCCGGCCTATTTTAAACTTGGCATAATCGTGGAGGTCTACCGTGTCCGAGCGCATTTGGGAAATCAGCAAGATTTGTTATTGTGATCGCCTCCAGGACCAGGTCGCCCTGGAAGTCGAGCGGGTCTATCCGGCAGAAAATCTTCCCGACCAGAAGCCACGGCTCCTGGCACACCGCTGTTCGCACGGGCTGCTATGCAACCAGAATTCCAATGCCGCCTGCGTCTGGGCAGGCACCAATCCGAATTATGATCCCTTTTGAAAAGGACCCGGGCCTAGACTGAATTAACTCTCCCTTCTCTCTGGCAACAAACCCACGACCCCGATTTTCAATTCCAGATCTGTCCGTGACGCTGACCCCGCCTGACCGTGCGGGGTCTGCCTTTTCCGGCGCGGTCGGCCAGCCGGGTAACGCCTGCCTGTGGATCCTTTCATTTCAGCTTGATATGCGGTTTATTTTTCAGGGTCGGTCCGCTACGAAGCGCCGATTGGTTCCAGCGGCTGACCATCCCGGGAATGAACAGCAGAATCAGCAGGCCGGCCAGCAGGACGAAGAAGGTGGGCCAGGAGACACCCCGGGCGACTTCAGGGAGCACACCGCCGGGATTGTAGCGGGCCTGGGCAGCGGAGGCTGCCCCTGAACCCAGCGAAACGGTCAGGGTTCGATTGAGGCCGTCGCGCAGGGTGAGGGGGGAGGTATAGGTGATCCGGTATTCGCTCTGCAGGGTTCGGCCGTACTGCTGGAAGAGATTGCTCAGAGTGGTCGAGTCATTGGCATACCCGTAGATCCCACCGGCGCGGCTCGCCAGCGCTTGCAGGGTGGCTTCATCGACCCCGGAGATGGACCCCGTTTGATTGGGCAGGCCCAGGCCGATCGTGGAGATGGAGACACTGTTGGCTCCAACCGCCTGAATCACGTCATCTTCGGTGACCTTGCTGCGGTTGTCCATCCCATCGGTCATGAGGATGATCGCTTTGCGACCAGGGAGGTTTTGCAAAATTTGCACGGCCTGCAACAGCGCATCGAACATGGCTGTATCTCCGCCGGTGGTCAGCTCGTTGATGGCCTTTTTGAGACTGTTTGGGTCGGGGGTGATGTTTTGCCGGTAGGTCACGTGCGTATCGAAGCTGAGCAGGCCGGCTTGATCTCCCGGGCGCATCTGATCCACATAGGCCTCGGCAGCTGTCTTGGCGCCCGTCAGCTTATCGGCGTAGCGCATGCTGCCGGATGTGTCGATCACCAGGAGGGTGGTCAGGGGACCGATCGCTCCCGACCCGCTGACCTCCTGCGGTTTTATCAGCGACCCATTTTCGTAGATCTGGATCTGATTGGGATCGACAGGCATCGGCGCGCCGGAGGCGTCCACCACGGAAACGTACACGGTCACCTGCGGGAACCTCGAGTTATCTATCTGGGTGATGCGGATCAAGGCTCCGATGGCCTGGGCCCGGGCAGCCTGCAAGGGGAGAACCAGGAGGCCCAAGGCGAGTCCGACCGGGACCAGGGCGCGCAGGCGTCTCAGGAGTGCGTTCATGCTCACCTCTTCTCGTGATACACCATCTCGGTGTTGCCCATCCGGATGAGGGTATTGTTGGCCAGCCGGGTGCGTTCGATGCGGCGCTGGTTCACGAACGTGCCCTCCAGGCTCATATCTTTTAGGGTGAAGCACGTGCCGTCACCGGTCAGCATCGCGTGTTGTGGGGCGATATCGGGATCAGGCAGGACGATCTCGGACTTGAGCGGGCTGCTGCCGATCGCCACCGCGGGACCCTTCGCCCGCATGAACTTGTCCAGGATGAACTCGGTCCCTTTGAGTTTTCCGGTCCTGACTTCGAGCCAGGCGCGCGCCAGCAGAACCACGATCAGGGAAATGAAGGCGCCGACGCAAGCTCCCAGCAGCACCAGGCCCAGGGCTTTACCGACCAGGGAATTTTTCAGCAGGCGGTTCATGCTCTCCAGCAGGATCCCGCCCAGCGCCCCGCCCAGTGCCCCGCCCAGCATCCCTTTCCAGGCCTGGCTCCGCCCGACCACGCCTTCCGCCAAACCGATGATCAGGCCGAAGAAGCCCCACCCCACGGCGCGGCCGAGCAGACCTGCACCGCTCAGCTGGAATAGCGCCTCGCTGAGCGGCAGGCCGATGGCGCCGGCCGCGAAACCCAGCAGGGCGCCGAGCAGGCCGGATTTTCCTGCCTGGACCAGGTTGCGGGTCAGCAGACCTTCGCCGATTCCGATCCATAAACCGATGCTCAAACCGACCAGGGCACCGACCACGGCGTCGCTGAGGAATACATTGGCAACGAACGACAGGCCCAGCACGTTGCTGATCTGCCAGCCGATCAAGCCGCCCAGCGCCCCGAGCACTGCGTAATAGTAGGTGCGCATCCTTCTATTCACCGTGATCCTCTCCTTTCAGCTCACCCGCCCCGGCCTCATCCTGCATGTTCTGCCAGTGGACGACGCTTCCGGTGGCGTCAGCGTCCATTTCATAGAATCCAAAATAACGACCCGGGTCAAGCTCGCCATCCTCCTGGCGAATGAAAAAGCCGCCGATATCGCTTTGGGGTTCGATCACCAGCGCCACCTGCCAGGGTTCGGGGAAAAAGTGGTCATGCATCCAGGTATCATAATGGGAAAGGAATACACCCATGCGAGGGTGGGTATGGTACCAGCCGACGATCTGCCGGTCCGGAAAATGCTCCTCCATCTCGGCGTGCAGGTCCACCAGGCTGTCCTGGGTGAAGGTCAGAAAGACCTTGCCCTGCCGGGTGAAACGGGCCGGGAGAGCCGTCTCCACGAGGATATATTGCCCGGCGCCCTCGGCATCCAGGCACCAACTGCCCGCCAGCAGGCCGCCCACTTCTTGATCCGCTTCGCTGGCGGCATGGGTGACGACCTGGCCGTAAGCCGCCTGGGCGACAAAGACCGGCAGGTTTGGGTGAAGACCGGACTGCTCGAAGGGCGAGAACCAGCGCCGGGCAAGTTCCACAGGCATGCTGGCCGGATGAGGACCCGGATGATTGGATGGAGCGACACGGATGCGTGCGGTGGCCATTCTGGTCTGAATCCTTTTTGCACAGGTTCGGACCGCGGCGCGGGGAGACCGGGAGCGGTCCGAACCATGCCGATGATCAACCGGCGGTCACATCTGCGGTCATCATCAGCCGGTCGTCCTTGGGAATCCCTGCCTGGGAGAGCGTCTCCTCTTCCTTGAGCTCGCGCCCGAGGGCTTTGCTGTCCAGGCGGTAGGACATCGGGCGTCCATCCGGACCCGTCACGGGGAGTTCCAGCGAGGTCGTCAGCTCGGGGAGCAGTTCCTTCACGGGCACATCATCGGGGACCTCGGCAGTACGGCTGCCTCCGGAGGGAAGCACCACGGTTACAGGTAAATCGGACATGACTTTGCTCCTTTCTAAGGTGAGGTGGTTTGGCCGGTGCCCAGTGCGGTCGAATGGGGCGGCTGGGCGGGATCACTTGAAACGGACCCGGGCTTTTGGGGTGTCGGCGGGGGCTGGTTTGAGTTTGACCCGCTCGGGTCGCATCAGCTCGCTGTGGTCAACCGGGAAGGCGTCTGCATGAACTTTGCGGTATTCCCGGCTCCAGCGCGCCGCCTCCGGATCCCAGGGGAAGGGAGGCTTCGTGGGGTCGTCATGAAAGTTCTTGTACTGGATCATCTCGCCCAGCATGATGACCAGGCGGTCCAGGGAACGGCTGGCGGTCCACCAGGCGGCGTCGATGCAGACGCTGCCGTTGAGATGGTTGATGTTGGGATGCCAGATCGGAGTCAGCCATTTCATGCCCGGCCAGCGTTGGGGATACTGGTTGTGCAGGTAGATTTCCACCTGGTGGTGATCCCCGAACCTGGGCTCGCCCTGGGCGTCCACATCAGCGATGCCCTTGCATTTATAGGTAACGATGTAGGTTTCGGGGGGCAGATTCGGCCGGGCCGGTTTGGCCTCGAAGCTGATCCGATCGCTGCGGGCGGCGAGCTCCTGCATCAGCTCGTAATCGGCGCGCAGGCGGCGCATGCGCGGGCTCTGGTCCAGCCGCACAGCCCCGGCGGTGATATCCGCGGTTAACATCAGGCGATCGTTCTCCGGGACCTGCGCGGCGGATAGGGTCTCGTCCTCCTTCAATTCACGGCCCAGCGCCTTGCTGTCCAGGCGGTAATACATCGGGCGTCCATCCGGGCCGACGGTGGGCAGATGGAGCAGGGAGGTCAGTTCAGCCAGCAGATCGTGCACCTGGATATCGTCAGGAATGTCCGCGTTGCGCGCACCCCCGCTGGGCAGGACAATGGTCACATTGAGATCTGGCATCGAATTCTCCTTGTCAGGCAGGACAGATCAGGTGTTGTAATGAGGCACCTGGCAGGCGCCCGTGATGGCCCAGCAATCGGCATGGTGGAGGGTGTGGCACACCTTGCACTCCACCGTGCCGCGCGGGTCATCCGGTTCGACCAATTCCAGGCAGTAGGGACAACGGTTCTCCACCTCGCTGGAAAGCTGCACCTGCGCCTTCCGGCGGGAGCTCCGCTTCTGTTTCGAGTGGGAGAGCTCCGGCGTAGAGGCGGCGACAGAGCTTGGCCCCGGCGGGGTGCTGCGCTCCCGGGTCTGCTTGGAGGTTCGCGGTCTACGCTCCGAGGAGCTTTTGGTGCGCTTGGCCTTCCGAGCCGGGATGGGCGGGGCGGCCTCGCGGTGCCAGGCCTGCAGGGCCAGCAGGGTGATGCCGCATCCCAGGAACAGCTGCCCCAGGCCGATCCAATCCACGCTCCGGCGGCCAATCTCCAGCGGTCCAACACCGATCTGCCCGCCGGTCAAAAGACCCAGCAGCATCTGGCCGGCGAGCAGGGTGGCTGCTCCGGCGGCGAACTGCAGCGGGCGGATCTGCCGGCGAAACACCAGGCGCGCCGCAGTTCCGGCTACCAACCCGCACACCGTGTCGGCCAGGAGGATCTGCAGGGAGAGGGAGGCCGTGTAAATCTGGTGAGTGAGCAGACTGAGGCCCAAGGCCATCACGCCGACGACCAGCGCCAGCATAAATAACTTGCGCACCAGGGTGGAGCGCAGCGGTTCGCTGGGAGGGGGGAGGGGAGTACTCATGGCCTCAGTGCGCATGGGATCCGGTGCCTGAGAGGTCAATCATGCAGCTTCACGCGGCCATGGGCCGGGCTGCGGCTTGCATCCTGCAGGGGGAACCCGCCGGTGAGGCGGACCCGGCCGGAGCCGGAGGCGGCAGGTTCGGCGGATTCAAAGTGATGGTAATGCAGCGCTTCGGGCAGGTCGCCGGACATTTCGTAGAAGCGGTATTCCTCCCCGTTGTGGGCGCGCAGGATGTGCAGCGGCGGCACGCCGACGCTCGCCAGGGTGCGGTGCAGGTAATTTTCCTCGCCCGTGACCACGTGGGTTAATGCGGGCTCCCGCAGCGTCCCGCAGGTGGGGCAGTGGCCGGCCTCGAAACTGACCGCACTGAGCGGCTTCAACACCTGCTCGTCGGTGTGGCAGACCGGGCATTTCAGGGAAGTGATCAGCTCCTGGTCCAGCTCAATGATCGCCTCCGGCCCCAGGTCGGCCCGGGCGATGCGCAGCAGGTCCTCGAGGGAGGTCCGCTCCGCGCGCGCGGGAAGTTCGGTAATCTCGCCATACGCCCAGTGGCTTTCGCAGTCCTGGCGGGGCAGATAGGCGCTGGTATGCATCTCGTTGACCATGCCGTTATAGTGAATCACCTTGCCGGGCTCGACCGGCATGCCGTTGATCAGTTTGAGGGCTTCCTGCGATTGCATGCCGCCGATGATGGAGGCGATGGTGGGCGTGGTGGGCACCTTGCCGAGCAGGATGTTCTGGCGGGCCAGGAGCGGGCAGGAATACCGCAGGGAGAGATCGCGCAGGGCCTGCTCCGTCAGGGTGCATTCATAGCAGGCTCCCTGTCCAGGAACGAAGACCCGCACCAGTCCGAGCAGCTCCTGGATAGCCCCGTCCACCCAGGGTTTGTTCATCCAATAGCAGAAGCGGTTGATCGCCAGGCGCGCCTCACGGTTATCCAGACAGCCGATGATCACGTCCATGCGGCGGATGACGCCCAGGCCGAGCTGGGTGGTTACATCTCCGTTCAAATACTGGACATGGATCTCGGGGTTGAGTGCTTTCGCCCGCGCCGCGGCCACCTCGGCCTTGCTGCGGTTGTTATCGGTGTCGCGGAAGAGCACGGAGCGACTCAGATTGGCCGCTTCGATGGTGTCGAAGTCGACGATAAAGAGGTGACCGATGCCCATCAGCGCCAGGTTCTTGATCACGTCGTTGCCGAGCGCTCCAGCCCCGACCACCAGCACCCTGGCATTCTCGACCTTTTTCCGCTCCCACCAGGAGATGAACTCGAAGGTCCCCAGCCGATCGGTATGCAGGTTCGGGATATGCAGGGGTTTCTCCGGGGCGACCGGAATGCGCAGGGGGCCGGTGGGTGGTTCGTTCGTGGCCGGTCGGCCGGAGGCTGCAGCGGCCCGTGGGGCGAGCTCGCGCGCCTTGGTCACATTGTCCTCATCGATCCGGCGGGCGAACCAGCCGACGTTGGGCCGGGCTTCGATCAGCTGGTATTCCTCGAGCGCCTTGAGGGCCTCCCGCAGGGTGGCCCGGCTGACTCCCAGCTGGTTGATGAGATCGCGTTCGGAGGGCAGCTGCGCGCCCGGGGCCAGGCTGCCATCCAGGAGGGAGGCAGCCAGCTTACCGGCAACGGTCTCGGCGAGGGTCTGATGGGCAATGGGTTGAATTTTCATGGTTTCCTCTGGTATGGTGGTCAGACCAGATATACCAAAAGTATAGCTCGTTTTAGGACAAAGTCAATAGGGAAAAAGAGAGAACGTGAGAAAATCTGGCTTGGGGGCATGGCCCGGGGCAGAGGACCATCCATCCGGTCCGGGCGAATCAAAAAAGACGGCTGTTGACAAGCCGTCTCTTTTGATTTTCCAACCGGGAACCTAAGCCACCGCGACGACCGCGCCGGCTTCCTCGAGCTTCTTCTTGGCCTCCATGGCGGCGTCCTTGCCGACCGCTGCGAGGACTTTGCCATCCGCGGTCTCGGCCATCGCCTTGGCCTCGGTCAGGCTCAGGTTGACCAGCTGGCGGATCACCTTAATCACCTCGATCTTCTTGGGACCGGCGTCCTTGATGATCACATCGAACTCGGTCTTTTCCTCGGCAGCTTCAGCTGCAGCGGCAGGGGCGGCCCCGGCCATGGCGGCCACGGCGACCGGTGCGGCTGCGGAAACGCCCCATTTTTCTTCCAGCTTCTTGACCAGTTCAGCGGCCTCGAGCACGCTCAGCGTGCTCAATTGCTCGACGATTTTATCTAGATCAGCCATTTTAAAACTCCTTTCAAATTGAGAGCGGTCTTTGAATTCGGTAGTAAGTTAGGCCGCCGTTGGAGCGGCCTTGTCGGAATATGCCTTGAGCACAGAAGCCACGCGGCGGCCCGGTTCCGCCAGCGTGCGGACCAGCGTGCCGGCAGGGGCGGAGAGCATCCCCAGGAGTTGCGCCTGGATCACAGGCAGCGGCGGCAGGCTGGCCAGAGCCTTGACCTGGGCTGGGTTGAGCGTCTCCCGGCCCATGAAACCACCCTTGATCTTGATGGCTTCCATATTCCGGGTTGCCTCGGTCAGGGTCTTGGTAAAGCCGGCCACATCGTGGGTGGCGAAGCCGAGCGCCGTGCTCTTGAGCGTGTAGTCGGCCGGAACGGTATATCCGGCCTTCTCCAGGGCGAGCTTGACCAGCGTGTTCTTGACGATGTGGAACTCACCGCCGACCTCGCGGACCTTGGCCCGGATGCCGTCCAGGTCTTTCATGGTAACGCCCGTGTACTCGACCAGGACCACGGCCTGGCTCTTGTCCAGCCACTCGATATACTGGGCCAGCATGGCCTCTTTCTGTTGCTTTGATTTAGCCAATGAATATCACCTCCTTTCTAATCAAAAAGTCTTTGCCCGAGCATTTCAGGCAAAGACTTGACCTCCCGGTCGGGAGGTGGTGTTTCCACCGGTCTTCACCTGGGCAGGGAATTAAGCTCTTTCATCAAGCTCAGAGCACCTGCGGTCTTTGGCGAAGGAAACTCTCTCGGGCGCTCAGTTCCTTACTCGCCACCCTCCATCGATTGGGCCAGGTTCACATCCAGCTTGACCCCGGGTCCCATCGTTGTGGTCATCGTAATGTGTCGGATATAGTTACCCTTGGCGGCCGGAGGACGGGATTTCTTGATCGCCTCCATCAGGGCGGAAAAATTCTCGACTAGCTTCTTCTCCTCGAAGGAGGCCTTGCCGATGGACACGTGGATATTGGCGGTCTTGTCCAGACGAAATTCGACGCGGCCGGCCTTGGCCTCGGTAATGGCCCGCTCCAGGTCCTTCGGGTCAACCACGGTGCCTGCCTTGGGGTTCGGCATCAGGCCGCGCGGCCCGAGCACTCGCCCGAGCTTCCCGACCTTGCCCATCATGTCCGGAGTGGCAATGGCGACGTCGAAGTCGAGCCAGCCGCCCTGGATCTTGCTCAGGGTTTCATCGTCGTCGGCGACCGTATCAGCCTTCGCGTTGCGGGCCAGGGTCGCTCCCTCGCCGGAGGCGAAGACCAGGACGCGCACGCTCTTCCCCAGCCCGTTGGGCAGGACGACCACATCGCGCACCTGCTGGTCGGCCTGGCGTGGGTCGAGGCCCATGCGCATGTGCACCTCCACGGTGCCGTCGAACTTGGTGTATGACGTTTCCTTGACCAGCTTGACCGCTTCCTGCGGGTCATAGAACTTTTCCAGGTCCACCTTGGCCGCGGCGGCCATGTATTTCTTTCCGTGTTTCGCCATGATCTCTCCTTGGTGGTATTCGCGGACCGGGTTGCGGTCCTCCCACACCCTTATTCCTCGACAACGATGCCCATATTTCGGGCGGTCCCCTCGATCTGCCGCATGGCACCTTCGAGATCGAGGGCGTTCAGGTCCTTCATCTTCAGCTGGGCGATTTCCCGGACCTGGGCCCGGGTCACCTTGCCCACCTTCTCGCGGTTCGGCACGCCGGAACCCTTCTCGACACCGGCCGCCTTGCGCAGCAGCACGGCCGCCGGCGGCGTCTTCAGGACAAAGGTGAACGAGCCATCTGTGTAGACGCTGATCTCGGCCGGAAGAATTTCACCCTGCCGGTTCGAGGTCCGGGCGTTGTATTCTTTGCAGAAGGCCATGATGTTGATGCCATGGCCTGCCAGCGCCGGTCCGATCGGAGGCGCCGGGTTTGCCTTGCCGGCCTCGATCTGCAGTCGAACGATTGCCTTCAGTTTCTTCGCCATTCGTTTCTCCTTCGTGGTTTTAGCGGGTGATTACGGGACACCCTCCCACCGGTTTGCCTGTTAAGCTTTTTCGACCTGCAAGAAGTCCAATTCGACGGGGGTCTCCCTCCCGAAGAACGAGACCATCACGCGCACCTTGGTGCGTTCCATATCGATCTCCGCCACCATCCCGCGAAAATCGTTGAACGGGCCGTCGATGATCCGAACGCGCTCACCGACCTTGAAGGAAACCTTGACGGTCGGTGCTTCCGCCTCCATCCGCTTGAGGATCTGGGCGACCTCCTCCGGCCGCAGGGGCGTCGGCATATTGCCCATGCCCACGAAGCCGGTCACACCGGGAGTATTGCGCACGACGAACCAGGACTCCTCGGTCAGGACCATGTTGACCAGCACATAACCCGGGAAAATGTGACGCTCCACGGTGCGGCGTTTGCCATCGCGCACCTCGATCTCTTCCTGGGTGGGTACGACCACGTCAAAGACCTTATCTTTCATGCCCATGGTTTCAATGCGCTGCTCGAGATTATGGCGCACCTTGTTCTCATACCCGGAGTAGCAGTGGATCACGTACCATGCCGGCCCTTCAGGGATCGGTTCGGCAGAGGGCTCAAGAACCGGTTCTGACGCAGGGGCGTGCTTGGTGGCACGCTTGGGGGCTGGTTTGAGGGCGGCCTCGGATGCTGGTTCGGGCGCGGCTTCGGCCGGAGGCTCTGCAGCGGGTTCGAGCGCGGCCTCGGCGGCAGGCTCGGAAGCCGGTTCGGCAGATGACTCAGGGACCGGCTCAGATGCAGGTTTGAGGGCGGCCTCAGGAGCAGGTGCGAGTGCAGCTTCGGCCAGGGGTTCTGCAGCTGGTTCGGGTGTGGCCTCGACAGCGGGCTCGGGAGCCGCTTCGGGCGCGGCCTCGGCGGCAGGCTCGGGAGCCGCTTCAGGTGCGGCCTCGATGGCGGGCTCAGGAGTCGGTTCGGCAGATGGCTCAGGGACCGGCTCAGATGCAGGTTCGACCGCGGCCTCAGGTGCGGGTTCGGGTGTGTGCATTTCCTGAGGGGCAGCTTGCTCTTCCCTTAAAACCGGCTGTTCCCTGCGAGCGGGTTGCTCATCAGAGCTCATCGGTTCATTCTCGAATTGCTCTTCCGGTTCTTGTAAGAACATCCTACAACCTCATCGGCTGGTTCTGGCAGGTGATCTCAAGCGCCTAGCGCCAGGCTAATCAGGCGGGTCGCGCCCAGATCAATGAACCAAAGGAACAGGCTGACCACGGTCATCACAATGATCACGATGATCGTCATGTTGACAGCCTCCTGGCGGGTAGGCCAGCTTACTTTGCGGAGTTCGCCGATCGTCTCACGAAAAAAACGCTGGACGGCGTTCTCACGCCTGGGTCTATCATCTCTTCCGGCCAAAGCCAACTCCTTCTTCTTGACGATGACATCGCCGCCTCGCTCAAATACCCATGCCATGCGAGGGTGGCGTTGTGAACAGCAGGCCAGGCAGGACTTGAACCCACAACCACTCGTTTTGGAGACGAGTGCTCTACCAATTGAGCTACTGGCCTAAGGTCCACAGGGGTGAACCGAGCTCACCCCTGTCACACATGCTTACTTGGTCTCGCGATGCAGCGTGTGCTTCCGGCAACGGGGGCAGTACTTGTTGAATTCCAGCCGGTTTGGATCGTTCCGGCGATTCTTCTCCGTTACGTAGTTCTGTTCCTTGCATTCGCTGCACGCCAGGATGACCACTGGGCGTACGTCCTTCTTCTTTCCTGCCATGCGGATACCCTACCTAAAGAATTATTCGAGGATCTTGGTGATGACGCCGGCGCCGACGGTGAGGCCGCCTTCGCGGATGGCGAATTTGGAGCCCTGCTCGAGGGCGACGGGGACGATCAG
>Ga0209039_10001302_pt1 | contig 23596 bp, 22 predicted proteins | sample BogFormECP12_OM1_FD_188238 | JGI IMG/M metagenome (GOLD analysis project Ga0209039, IMG submission 188238) | Bog forest soil microbial communities from Calvert Island, British Columbia, Canada - ECP12_OM1 (SPAdes) (version 2) | ecosystem: Environmental > Aquatic > Freshwater > Wetlands > Bog ... | reverse complement strand
TGGCTCGCAATACCGTTCCGAGCCTCGTGCACCTTGGGGGGAGCTTTGCCAATATGGCGCCATAGGTTGCGCTACTGGAGTCAACTAAATACCCAAATAGTCGTTTTCGAATTGGATTGACCAATGGCGCAGAGCAAGCGAAGAGAGAAGGCTCAGGAGTTAGTCTATAACGGCTGCGAGGTACTCGATCGTTCTGAGCCACCCTCGGCGCGCGACTTGGCTGTAGCCGAAGAGAGCTTCAAACGGGCGTTGGCCGTCGAGCCCGAACTGGCCGACGCATACAATGGGTTGGGTAGTATCCACTACGAGCGAGGGCGGTACGCCGAGGCGGAACAGATGTGCCGGACTGCTTTGGAAAAGGCTCGGGTGGAACTGGGGACTGACGATCCGGATGCTTTTGCCTGGTGGGGAGAGCTATCGACTCGGCCGTACATGCGCGCCCGGCACACGCTTGGCTTGATCCTTTGGCGGCAAGGAGAGTATCGCGAAGCCATCGGGGAATTCCGGGAAATGTTGAGAAGAAATCCACGCGACAACTAAGGAGTACGCTACCTTATCGGAAGCCTGTACCATTTCAGTGGAGACCTACGCCGGGCGATTGCTGCTTACAAGAAGGCTTCCCCAGGCCGCGATGAGATAGGTGATCCGACGAACGAATTCAACTACGGTCTGGCGCTGTTCCAGGTTGAGGATCACGCGGGTGCCGTTTTTCGGTATCGGCAGGCTTTCTTCTTGAACTTCTATCTCCCCCAGATCGTTCTGTCAGGACGGGTCAAGCGGATCGACATCTGGCACGGCAGCAACCTGGCAGAATCTCAATACGCTCTCGACTACTGGGAGGGTTATGGCGCGTTATGGCGTGGGCAGGGAGAAGCTGTGCGTTTCCTGCGCCTTGTTTATGAAAACGAAGCGGTCAGTTCGGAGCTTAACAGGTTCATTGAAGTTGCTACCGAATTGCGTAAGGAGCACGACGTTCGTGCACGCGGTCCGCTAGTCGACGAAGAAATGGAGCTCGCGAGCACTGAAAGGATAAAGAGAACAAATCCTGAGATTGCGTCTCAAGTTCTCGGGCGGTACCGGCCTCTGTGACGCCCTGCTGGCCGGAGGGGACCGCGCTCGTCGCTTCCGTTGCTGTGTGCCGGATTGTGATTTCCTCAGTCATGCTTTTCTCCCTTTCTGCCCTGCTTCTCGCGGGCACCCAAAGGCGAGTGGGGCCTGCTCGCCAGGCCAAGGGGTCCATCTTGCGGGGGAAGCCAAGAAACGTCGCAAGTATCGTTTTGTTTCTTGGGGGGACCGCAAACCCGGAGGGCGGCGAAGCCGATGCCGCCGTGCCGCCAGCGCAACAGGAGGTGTTCCCCAGCTCGCGATGCCCGCGAGAGGCGCGGCTGAAGAGGAGAGTGGAAGAGACAACAAAGGCAGGCGAGAACAGGGCAATGGTATATTCTGTGTAACATAACCCCCTCTTGATAGGAGATTTAGGCATACAAATATTGACACACAAGGCGCCGAGATGCTATCTTGTTCATCGAAACCTCAAAAACGAGGGGGTTTTGTGAGGGAGAATATCATGGGTTTCACCGTCCGGACCTTATCGCCACAGGAGAGCAGGGTCGTGCTTACCCTCGCCGAACAAAAACGGCGCGAGGTGGACCGGCCGGAGATTATCAAACTGCTGGGCGCCAGCGCCAAGGCGGCAGATAAGGTGATTGAATCCCTGCGCCGGAAAGGTTGGCTCGAACGGGCGAGCTGGGGAGAATACCTCGTCATCCCGCCCGACCAGGGACCTGATGCCCTCGGCGAAAGCAATCTCCTCGCCCTAGCGAGCCGTATCGCCGACCCTTACTACATCGGATACGGGAGCGCGGCCGCGTACTACGGGCTGACGACGCAGCATCGCCGGTTGATCGTTCTCGTCACGCCGGCGCGGCGGCGAGGACGGCGGGTCGGGGAGGGGCGGGTGCGGATCGTCAATCCCACGCCTGGGAAATTCTTCGGATTCGTTCCTGTCGACGTGCTCGGCTACAAGATCATGGTGTCCGATCGAGAAAAGACGGCCATCGACTGCATCGACCGCCCGGCGCTGGCTGGCGGCGTGGGAGAGGCCGCCTCCATTCTGGCGGCCGCGAGCCGCCGTTTCGATTGGCCGAAGGCGGCAGACTATCTGGAACGGATCGATTCGATTGCACTGGTCCGCAGATTCGGCTGGGTGATGGATCACGTCAAGGCGGACATGCCCGCCGACACCCGCGAACGGCTGCTCCGGCTCGCCGTCCGCGGCCCCCGGACATGGATGGGACCCAATCCCGCGCGCAAAGTTCAGGGCGCCATCGGCTATGACAAGACGTGGCGTTTGTTCGTCAACGTGTCGCGCGAAGAGCTGCGCGAGAGCGCCGGGCTCGGCCGGCGAAAAGCGCTGAAGAAGGACCAGTAGCCATGCTTACGCTACCCGAGGTGCGGCGCTACTCCACTCAATCCGGCCTTCGCGACATGATGATCGCCGAGAAGGAAATCGTACTGACCTTCCTGCTTCAAATTCTCTCGGAGCGCGGCATTCTGGACAGGCTGGCCTTCAAGGGCGGCACCTGTCTGCGGAGAATGTTCATCGGAAGCCAGGCACGGTTTTCAACTGATCTGGATTTCACCGCGCTTGAGGAGCACGATCACGAGGATCTCATCCTCGCCATGATGGGGGTCTTTGAGCAGGAATTTCACGGGATCAGGTTCCACATTCCTGACAACAGCTATTACGAGACGCAGGACGGTCTGTCATGGGGTGTGAATCCAACGTATTCGCATGAATGGAACGGGGCAGGCGACAGCCAGTTAAAACTGCAGATCAGCCGCCGCGAGACGCCGACGCTGACGCCGAAGCGACGGCCACAATGCGAACAGAGTTATTTTCGGCTCTTGCCTTTCGCTCCCGCCGAAATCACCTGCCTAACGCTGCCCGAAATCCTTGCTGAAAAGATCCGCGCCTCCTATCAGCGCAACAAAGCGCGCGACATTTACGACCTCGGGATGTACGCGACGCGGCCGCTCGATCAGCCGCTCATCCGCCGGCTCGTGGTGCTGAAGCTCTGGCAGGCGGGCGACGCCTTCGATCCCGCGCGCCTCATGAGGAGATTTGAGGCAGGCCGGGAATTCGACTGGGACGACCTGCGGGACCTGGTGCGCCGTGACGCGAGAGTCGACGGCGAAAGAATCTGCGCCGATTGCGTCAGCGGCTTCCGGTTCCTCGCCGACCTGAGCCCCGAAGAACAGGTACTGGCCAACGATTCTCATCAACGGGAGCAGTTGTTGTGGGAGAGACTGCGGAGGGAGCTTGCCGGGGATTGAATTGCGAAGCATGAAGCATAATGTGTCGACAAGAGGGGCCATTCTGCGCCATGTCCGGCCTTCTAACGCGGGGGTAACCGAAAGCGCGTGGAGCCAGATCCAGTCATCAGTTTGCTTGGCCCAGCGTAGCATGCAATTGATCCAACGCGACGGAAAGAGAAGAAAAAGAGCAATCCCGAATCGCTAGGGAGGGTCACTTCTAAGCCGGCGCGGCGCAAGGCAATCCCAGACAGCCGCTGCCGGGAACCACTTGCCCAAAAACCCCGCCCTTCGGTCGGTCGCAAGTGCTTGATTCTGTGAAGCTGGTTTTCACCGGATTGCCTTGCCCAAAATCACATGATTCTGGGCAGGTCAGGTCGCAAGCCGCCGTCACAATAATCTTGAACGAAGTTCCCGCGGGCTTGCTTGTTAGCAACAGCAGCGTATTCTGGACCTTATTAACAGAAGAATGAATTGCTCGGCCCTGTTACCCGTGGGTATCTCTGTAGTCCTGGGTTCCTTGCACCTCCGAAGGCACGTTATCGACGGGACTGCTTGTTCTTGGCAGCTTCTGGGCGAGGTGTCCGCGCTATCTCTCCTGACAGCTAATTCTCTGTCCCGCTCCTGTACGTACTGACTCGTGCGGGGCTAAACTACACAAGCGAATGCTGCATTGGGCCACTGATCTCGCGGAGGCTCGCTTGGAGGCCCCAAAAGTGGCACGACTTTAAGCAAACCGGCGAGCGACTTGATTTCCAGAGGTCCGGTTGAGGTCATCACCACAAAACGGTGCTGTTGCTCTCCTTCGGCCCGGACGAGCCAGCAGATTCCCGTCGCCGCCTCCGACAGTTCCGAGCCGGCCCCTTCTCGTTCGACTCGCTCAAAGAGACGGCCGCCGGGCGAAAAGAACTGATGGCTTTCCACATGATCGTCGAACACTTGCGCGCTGGTGGTGACGCGAATCCTCTCCTCCATTCCGGGAAGCGAGGCCGCGTAGGTGCGCAGATCGAGCGGCTGCCATTCCATTGCGGCCGGTCGTGCCGCTTCGCGCTTCATCGCGTCGTCGAGCTCATCGAGGGTCAACGCGGGCGGAGGGAATTCGGGCGGCACCATCGGCTCGGCAGCGACCGCGTCGATGTCAAACGACGCTTCCTCTGATTCGTGGACCATGTTTTCAACATCCGCCAGAAACCGGTGACGGCTCGCTTCGCGGTGCTCCGGGCGCTCAAGGGCCAGTTCCTCAAACCGTTTCGGCAGTCTCGATAAGATCGGCTGCAGCTTGCCGACGATCCCCTGGAAGAGATTGATCCGTTGGCCGAGGGCAAAGTAGACGTCCGCCTCCACGGTGTCCTTGTAAGCGAAGTTGATCACCCGTACCACCGGATGCTCCTGCCCGATTCGATCCACCCGGCCTATGCGCTGCTCCACCTTCATCGGATTCCACGGCAAATCGTAGTTGACCACCACGGCGCAGAATTGAAGGTTCAGGCCCTCGCCTAAGGCGTCAGTGCCGACCAGCAAGCGTACTGATTTCTCCTTCAAGGCCCGCTTGATTTCTTCCTTGCTCGATTTCGTCCACATCCCCGAACCATCACGCCGGCTCCCTCCCGCACTGGAATAGCAGGCGATCGGAACATCGGGAAGTTCCTCAGCCAGGTATTCCTTCAGGTAATCCATCGTGTCGGTGTATTGCGTAAACACAATCGCCGAATCATAGCCGTCCGCGAAGGCCTGCTTTAGCTCATCGCGCAATCGCCGGGCCTTGCTATCCGTGGCCAGCTTTGAGATTTGTTTGAGGAGGTCTTCAATGTTTGACCTTTCTTCGGCTGCGAGGGCCTCAGATGCCAGGTTCGTAGCTTCCCCTTCATCCATCACATCGGCTGCGAGCTCGTCCTGGGAAACATCCTCTTCGTTGATCGCAATCGCATCCTTCCGGGCACCCGCCAGCCGGCTGAGCCGGTTGTTCAACGTCTGTTTCAACGCGGCGAAGCTGCTCGCCAACCGCCGCCGATAAACCGTCATCACGAAGCCCACTGCCGTTCGCTTGTCCATAGCCGCATTGTTGTAGGTCGTCGAGATGTAGTCCTCGACGGCTTTGTAGAGTGCGCTCTCGGCGGGCGACAAGTCGACGGGCCTGTCTCGCACGTCGCGCTTCGCAATTGGCAGAGGCAAGATGCCTTGCTCGTGGTAACGGCGCAGCAGTTCGCGTGTCTGGCGCGTCATGCGGTAGCGAATGGGGCTGAAGCTCTGAAGTACCTTGAGCGCGGCCTTCCGTTCCGGTCCGCCGAGACGCTTGAGGGGAATCCCCGTCTTGTCGCGGAGTGCCCTCAGGACTCGCCCGCGGCCTAGCTTCGAGATTGCTGGCAGAAGCTCGGACACCGCCGAGTCGTCCACAGGTCCGAATTCGCGCTCGGTGGAGCGGAACATCTCGGCCAGGAATTCCATATCCTCTTCACCGGGATTGCCTGCTGCCAGATCGAAGTACCTGCGGAATCGTTCCGGGTCACTGGCCCATTCCGGAGGCAGGCCAAGCAACTGAAGCAGGTCGAAGACTTCGACGGGGTCCACCTGCATCGGCGTGGCGGTGAGCAGCAGCAAGCCGCCGCACTTTTTGTGGATCTCACGCATCAGGCGGAGGAGAGCATTGGGACCGCCCGGCTGAACCCCGCCGGCGCCGCGCCGGCGGGCGTGGTGCGCCTCGTCCAGGAGCAGCAGATCCCATGGTTCGGCGGCGAGCAACTCCGCCGTACGGTCCTTCCGCCGCATCAATTGGCTGGAGCAGATCACCAGCGGCTCGCGATGCCATTCCTCTCGGCTTACCGCTTTCTCCGCCGGCCCCTCCCACCCATGACTCTTCTTCCAGATAAGCTCGCCCCCGTCGTAGAGCGGCACGTTTAAGTTGAACTTCTCATAGAGCTCGTTCTGCCACTGGATCATGACGCCCTTGGGCACCATCAGGAGGATGCGACGGGCATGGCCGGAGAGCCAGAGTTGACGCACGATCAGCCCGGCGGAAATCGTCTTGCCCAATCCTACCTCATCGGCGATTAGCAGCCTGCGGCTCGGCCAGCCTTCGACAAAAATCTTGAAGGCACCCAACTGGTGAGGCCAAGGCTCGACGGCCGAGGTCACTTCGCCCACCCGGATTCCGTTCCATAACTGCGCCGCGTGACGGATGTACGCCCAAACGAGGCGTCGGATCTCATCGGGCGTGAGCCGGTACGCTGGAGTCTCTTCGACCCCCGGCTTGGCATGGCGGGGCGGCGCCACGAAGCGATCGCTCGCTGGTAAGAACTCCAGCAGCTTCTGCTTCACCGCTTCCGGAAAGTCAAACACACGCGTGCTGGTGGCCCGGTCCTCCCAGAGTTTCGCGAAGGCGGCGACCTCATCCTGTACGTGTTTTAGCTCTCGCCCGCCCAGCCACGAGCAATGAACATGGAAGCTCTCCCGATTGTTGACCCAGCCGCCGGCGGTCTCATTGATGCTGCCGCTGAAGCTGATTTGGTTGCTGCCGGCGTCGGTAATGACGCCGACTTTCTCGTGGTATAGCCCAAGGCCTTTGACGGGCTTGCCAGATGGTCCCACGGGGACAGCCACTTTGAGGTCCAGATACTTCTGCGCGATCATCCAGGCCAGTAATTCAAGCCCCTTGCGCGCCTGCTCATCGGGCGGGGTCAGAGGTGCCTCGGCGAGTTTAAGGTAGACCTTCTCCCGCAAGTCGTAACCCTGTTCGATCGCTTCAATTTCTTCGTCGGCCAGCGTGCAGCCGACGATCAGCCGCATTCGGCCTGCATTGTCGATCAGGGCGCGCACTCCTCGGGCCGCCAGTGCCAGCGCATCGGCAGAAAAGTATCCGGTCATGCGGTCGTAACGAGCGGCACAGGAGAGGGCCGGCACGTAGAAAAGCTCTACCAGGTCGCCGTCCTCGTGCCGGTAGCTGGTTTCCCAAGTGTGATCCGAAAGCATAAGTCAACCTACGCAGGGCAACATCAAGTCAGGTGCTCGTGCCCTTCACCCGGAGGCCACCGCACTCTTATTCGAGCGGGGTCCACAACAACGACGCATCCAACCAGAAGGCGGAGGTCGCTGCTGCGCACAAACTCTTCCACAAAGCGGTTGACCGTGGGCGGGCCGAAACTCCTGGGGCGAAACAGGACGACTCCGGGATGGGTGCCTGGAGGGTATTTTCTCAAATCGCCGAACTCGACGTCCAGAGTCAGTAGCATCCGGCCCTCATCCCTGGCGGCTGCCGCCACAGCGGTATCGGGCCGCGAGAGGAGGCCCTCCTCTGCCGTCGTGGTTACGTCATGCTGAAGATCGCACAGAGCCTGCCGCAGGTGGCGCGAAAGGTTCTCGTCGAGTTTCAGCCTCACTGTCCCACCGGAACTTTCCATACGTTCTCGCGAGAGAGTTCCGCCCCGTAGGCCAAGGCAGCGTGGATGTCGTCGAGGGATAGTTGGGGGTAGTGATCGATCATCTGCTCGGGCGTCAGTCCTTCGGCCAAGCCATCGAGAATTACGGCGATATAGATGCGGGTGCCTCGAATGCAGGGCTTGCCGCCGCAAACGTTGGGATCGACGCTCACCCGGTTAAGCAACGCTTCGTAAGTCATCGCGCCTCTCCTTTTCCCGATCCTAGGATCACATAAACCATCTGGTCGCGCCAGCCTGCCGGACTCAGCACGCAGTGTGTGCGCAGGCGCATTCCGCTACGTCTCGACGTACGCAAGTTCGAGCTGCTCGGCTGCCTTGGGCATGGGCACCTGCTGGGTGAAGGCAAGGCGGCGCAGCTTCTCCAGCGCCACAAAGTCGTTCGCGGCCCCGGCGAGTCCACCCTCACCCTTGCGTCCGGCGGCGGAAGGCGCCGGCAGAACGTTGAGCAACGCTTCGAGCGCCGTCATCAGCGTGGGATCTTCGAGCAGCCGTGCCCTTTCAAGCGCGTCCTTGGCCGCGCCGGTGTTCTGCTCCCGGGCAATCAAAGCGACACCATGCAGAGTGTCGATCATGCACTCCTCGCCCACCGGCCCGAGGTGGCCCTTCGAGCGCCGCGTCTTGCTGTCCCACAGCAGCACATCGCCACCCTTCACTTCGCAAACCGTGTTCTTCACGTGCTGATCGAAGTCCAGACCCACCACGCGCGCCAGCTTCAGCGCCTCATCAGCCGGGAAGCGCGGAGCGCGGAAAGCGTCCCACGCCAGCACGTACCATTCGGTGAGGGCATCCAGGTGGTGATGGCGCTTCACGGAGGCGAGCTGGGCCATACGCCAATTCTTCACTTCGCGCCGCGCGGCATCCAGAGCGTCCTCCGGGCGGACGCTATAGGGGTCCCGCTCTTCAAACATGCGGCGCTGCTTCCGGCGTGCGTTCTCCTGTAGAGCGCGGCCTCGTGTGAGCGGCCAAGACTCGCTGAAGACTTGAAGCGCGGGGCCGAAACAAGCGAGGTAAAGGTCCACGCCGCCGATGCCCGCCTTCTCAAACTCGGCGACGCGGGCCCGCACCTTTTCTGCCACCTTGGGCTCAATGTCCTCCCAGTAGGTCAGGTCCTGCGCTTGCGGTTTTTCCTCCCGCACGCGGCACACCAGGAAGATAGTGCTCTTGGCGGCGGACTTTTCCTTGATATGCAGGCTGCCTTCAGCTTCGGTATTCACTGGCCAGGAGGCGGTGATGACGAAACCCGCTTCCAGGAGCCCCGAGGCCAGCGCATCCCAGGCGCCGGAAGCCTTGTGAGTGAACATGACCGTCATCACGCCTCGTGGCTTTAATACCCTGCGGCACTCTTGGAAGATAGCCGCCATACGCCGCTGGTAGTCACGCTCCGCGAGGTTCCGTGCTCCTTCCTTTTGGCCAGAGAATTTCGCCGGGTTGGCCACGGCCTCACGGTCTTTATCCGTCAGGTGGTCAACGAAGGCTTCGGGGTAAAGCAATCCCGCCGTACGCTTGAGCCAGACGTAGAAGAAGTCCGACAGCTCGGCGTACATCACATTGTCGTAATAGGGCGGGTCCATGATCACACAATCGACGGCGGCGTCCGCGAGAGAAAGTGCGTCCGCCGAGCCAAGGGTGACTTGGATCGAACCTGAGTGGGCGGTCTGCGGGAAAAGCCACGGCGGTTTGCCGTTTCTTGTGCCGAATAGCTTAATCAGATCCTGGACTACCTTACCTGTGTCTTTGATGACCCATTCGTAGCCGAGCCCCGTCGCCATAGAGGCCATCTCCCCAAAGCTCCATTTGAAGGAGAAGTCATGTCGATCGAACTTTCCCCTGATGGTTCCGCTGCTCGAGTCCCAGTGCGAAAGTATCGAGTTATAATTGATAATCTTATCGTGCGCGAGTGCAACATAAACCAATGCAGCCCGGTCGAGGTCAGACAGCGTGCCCTGGTTAGCCTGCCGCAACTCCTCCACCAAGTCGTGGAAAACCTCGACGCTAATGCAGTGGCCGTAAAGCTGGCGCGGTGAGAACATCTCCCGTAGCAGACGGATTCCGTAAAGTCTGTGGCCCCTGTCGTAGTTTGAGAGCTGGTCGATGGCTTCGTCGGGAATGATATTCCGGGCCTGCCATTCCGGAGTCTTCTCCTTCAGCTTGGCCAGAACCAGAGCCTCGACATCATCTTCCGAGCGCGGCGCCCGGAAGCCAAGCACGATCTTTACCTTGTTCTTACCACTCTTAGTCTTGCCCACCACTTTTTTGTATTTGTAGACCACAGCGTAGAGCTGCTGGCCCATTTTGCCGGCCTGGGCCTGGGATTTTATCTCCTCACCGTCGATGATGCGTTCGCAATCTGGGAAGGGACACTGGGCGGAACCATCTCTCACGGTGCCTTTGCTCTGCTCGCTGGAGTTCGGGACGATCTCGGATCTGCAACGGCGGTCGTCGGGGTCAACAGTTTGTGGTAGCAGTCTTACTCCCACGCCTTCGCCGTCGAGGACCCAGTTAGGAGAAAGGGGGACGAGGCCGTTACAATACGGACACGCAATTGTTCGAGCCCAGAGAAAGGCTATATCGGCCTCGTTTGGGCTTCGTGATGGCGGAAAAAGGTTTGACAACTGGTTGCGCATGGCCTCCACCCACCGTTCGGCCAAAACTCCAAAACGCTCCAAGACGTGGCAGCCAAATTCGGCGGGAATCTCGGTCGTAGCCTTTAGCAGGAGCCATGCGACAGGGTTTAGTTCGTTTGCCACCGAGTTTAGGCCAAGTCGCATGGTCTCAACCGGGATGCTGCCGCCGCCAGCGGTCGGGTCAAGAACGGTGAGCCCCTCAGGCCCAAATCGCCTGCGTTCTTCTAGAAACCAAGTCAGTTCCGCCTCTGTCGGGCTGTATAAGAACGCCCGGTCGTATGTATACGGATTCTCAATTCGCTCTCCTGTCCGGCGCGCGCCCACAATGGCCTCCTTCGCGGCCACGGGATCGCCGTGAATCCCCAGCATGTGGAGAAACTTGGCGCGATCGGCATCGGCGGGTAGGAGACTGGCGAGTATGGCGGCGCGACTAGCGACCAACGGCCGGCGGGCAAACCAGACGTGCAGACGATTCGGCGCCGGGAATGGCGTCATGGGCGTCCGCTCGCGCAGGCTCTCGATGCCAATCTCGGTGATCGGAAGCCAGTCTTCGATCAGCAAACGAGGACGAGCAACGGACTGGCTAGTCTGTCGCGTGTTCGAATGGTCCGGAGGTTGGCTCATTGATCCACGAGTGATTGGTACGTTTTCAGCGGACCGCCGGCCGGCGCTTGTCACTTATGGCGTCGTCAACAGCACGCGCAAAGCGGCCAGGACGCGGCGCGGATACTTGCGATGTACGGCCATGCCAAGCCAGTAGCCGGCTTCCTCTCGGCTCATGGCCTCGACTCCATCCGCCACCTGCCGGATGCGATCGATGTTTCGCATTGGGGCAAGCACCCGAAAAAGCAATGCGAGAATCAAGGCCAGCTCTTCATCGATGGGCCAGGAGCGCGCCTTGCCGGGCCGAAGCACTCCGAGATCGACCCGCGCCCGGGCCAGGCGTTTCAACAAGCGGTGTTCGGCAATTCGCAAGGCCACGCCCTTCAAGGTGCCAACCTGTTCGGGAGCCGTAAGACGGGGAGTGGCGGGCGATGGAAGTTGCCAGATTTCAAGCCGCCACACGCCTGGTGCGGGCACGATGAGCCGCAACTCATAGACGGGCCCGGCGAATGACCTCCGGAGTGGAATCGCGGACATTAGCTAATCCTCGGGCGGAGCGATGTGGGCTTCCACGTAGGACTCGCCGCCGCCGAACCGAGTAAGGTTCTTGGCCAGCGTCTCGGCAGCTTCGCCCTCCAAGGATAACCCAGCCGGGAACGATAGCGTATAGTCCGCCTGAAAATCGCTCTCCCGGGCGGCGCGAATCTGGGGGTCGAGGAAGCCCTTTACAGCGTTTGCCTTTTCCACCTGGCCGTCAAACTCAATCCGGAAGGTTTCGATGCCGTCCGCCTCAATGTTCACCTCAAGTCGGCAGGTGACATGGGCCGACCTCTCTGTGGCCATGGCCTGATGGACCTTCCAAGTCGCAGAGGCGTCGTAGAGCCGAACGACCACTTTCTGAATGCGCTTGTGCTTGGATTTGCGAGCCCTCTCCCAAAGCTCATTGAGCGCTTGGAGCAGCGGGCCCTTGGCGGTGAGCTCAGGTGGCGGGGGTGGTGTCGTCGGCCCCAAAGGCGGGGGTGCGGTCCTGCCGCCGCCAATCGAAACCAGCACACTCACGCTGGCAGACTGGCGCTGGCCGCGACTGTCAATCACTTCTACCGAGTACGTGGTGGAGCTCCCCGGGCTGACCTCGGCCTCAAGCTCGGCTTGCGTCGTGGGCGGGCTACTTAGGCCGCCCACGCTTGAGGAGTAGGTATAAGGCTCGACACCTCCCGTGACCGTGACCCGCAGAGTGGCGGATGCGTCGGGCTGGATTGTCTCTGGGTCTGACGAGAGGCGCACGACGAGGGGCTGCGCACGCGGCCAAAGCTTCTTTTCTCGGGCGTCGGCAGTAGTGTGGACAAAAGCGTTGTCAGAGATTTGGATGCTCGGTTCGGGGTCGCCTGGGCCCCACACTTGATTGCCCTCGCGATAGATGAAGACGTTCCCTTGGATTCCTTCCCGGATGCAGCGGTACAGCGGTGTGTCACTCACCAGAATAGAGAGCTTTGGCGCACGGCGGAACTCGTTGCGCAGCGCCAGCATGGTGATCTCGCCTTTGGTCTTCAGTGGCGTCTGGTCGCGTACATAAGTGGCGGCGTCCGGCGCGTCCTGCGCGTCGAGAAGCTTCTTTTGCTCGTGCAGAATGCGGATAACCTGGATCTGACCGTTGCCGGGATTGTCGCTGGCGTTGGCGAGTTCGATCACGGTGTGATTGATGTCCAAATTGGTGCCGGCCATTCGAACATGAGAGGGATAAAAAAGATGCCGGTAACACTGGAGAATGGCCTCAGCCACCTTGAAGCGAGACTGGCCGTACTCTTCGTTGACCTTTCGTTGCTGATAATCCGCCAGCACCCGCATGTGCTCCGGCTTCCGCAGTTCGGCGAGCGCCAGCCGGCGCCGGGCATTGGATTGCATGTTCTCGCGCAGCTTTTCGTCGGCCACGACGAAGACGAGATTGTTGCGAAGTTCGCGCAGCTTCTGCTCCACCCCTTTGTGCTCAAAGATGTCTTCCACCTCTGCCGGGACGCCCTGCGGCTCGACGGGTACTGCGACGGCCTCATAGTTCACCACGACCAGCAGGGGACGGCCATCGCGAATTTCGTCGGAGACCTCGTACGGACCGGCCGGGAAAAGCGCCAGTTCAAACTCGCCCTTGGACGAGCCGAACAGTTCGCCGATACGCGCTTTCAGCTCGCCCCGGACGTCGCCTGACTCAATCGCGTCGATCTGCCGGCGGATGATCTGGTTGAGATTGGGCTCGACCATGAAGCGCAGCGGGACGCCGGGATGGTCGTCGAGGTAAAGGGAATCGGTGACGAAACGGATGCGAGCTTGCTCTACGAAAGCCGGCTCGACGGCGGGCGAGCAGACGGAAAGGCGCAAGTGGTCAGGGCTGATGCCGCGCGCCGCATCACCGTAGGCCAGCGTGTGCCAAAAGATGGTGCGGGCAAGATAGGAAGTGATGGGTGTGCCAGCATGGAAGTAACGCGCGTCAAGCTGCTGAGCCAAGGCGGCCGGCTCGCCGGGCACCGCGGCGACATCGGCCTTGAGCGCTGGCGTGTAATCACCCTGCTGAAGCTTCACTGTGATCTCGTCCCGAATGGGACCGAACCCCGGGTCGATGTGGTGCGGGTGGATAGCTTAGGCGTCGGGAGGATGGTCCCTCCAGAGTAGGTGAACCGTGCGGGCCAACAGCCGCAACATGCCGCGAGTGCGTTGAAACGTGCTCAGCGAGGAAGTCTTCTCGGTGAGCATTTCGAGCGTCTGCGGATGAAGCGGGTAGGTGCGCCGGAACTGGTCCCTCGTCCCGGGAAGCGTGGCGTCCGGCGGCAGCGTGTCGCGATTATTGTTCCAGAGCTCGACATAGGCGGCGATGGTTTCTTCCGCTGCCTTCAAGTCGACGCGGTCAAACAAGCGGCGGCGAAGAACGTCAGCCGTCTCGTCCTCTTCGGTGGGATTCAGTTGCGCCGTCTCGCGCGCGGCGACCTTCTCAGCCTCCGCCATCGCTGCCAGTGCCCGTTCAGTTTCCTCCTTGTAAGCGTCGGTAGCGCGGTCATCCTTGCCGACCGCCAGCGTATAGACCAGCGCGACATTCGGAGACGAAAGGACTGCCTTGAAAAGCGCGTGCACAAAGGCCGCGAACTGGCCGGAAGCCCCCGGGTGAACCATCTCCACCTTGCGGAGATAGAGCGCGACCTCATCCAGCATGATGAGCGTGGGCTCACCGCCAAAGAGCTCGGCGATCGTAGGCGCTCCCGGTGCGACGTGACGGCGGTCGCTCTCTTCGACGCGCTTGTAGCCCTCCGCGCCCGCGAGACGATAGGCCAGTTCACCCCAGAGACTATAACATCGGAGGCCCGCTTCAAGCGTGAGGCCGTTTGCGGGATCACTGTTTTCGCCGTCCAGGGCTGCCACGCGGACCTTACCTCTTGGGAGCAGAGTTGGGTCCACAAAATCGGCCACATTGTCGACGCCCTGCATGCCGTGAACAGCGTGCACGAGCGCGATGAGGCCATGCGTTTTTCCGCCGCCAAACTGAGTGTGAAGGCGGATGACAGATGCGACTTGCCCTCCGCCGGCGGAGAGCCGCTGGCAAACTGCCTTGAGCAAATCCTTCAGTCCGCGTGTGGGATATGTGTGGCGAAAGAAAATGGCTGGAACCTTGTACTCGTCGGGAGCAGTGCCAAGGACGACCCGTGCCAAGTCAGCCGCAAACTGCTCGTCCTTGGTGGCTCCGGACTCGACATCTGGACGTGGCTGGCAGGTGTCAAAGATGGTGTGCAAGTTGGGCATGGCTGATGTGCTCGCCGCTCACGCGCGCCGAACAGAAGGTATCATAGGCACTGCCGGTGAGGTAAGACAAGCCTTTTTGCTTGTCCCAACCGGACCAATAGGGTGGCCCGGCGTCCCCGTTCACCGCAAAAACGGAGAGCTGTGCCACAGTGTAAGACTGCGTGATTGCCAGCCACGCGTTGGGTGGTCGCCTCAAAAACATCTGATTTTGGGCTAGGCAATGCGCAATGAGCCAGCATCACAGAATCAAGCACTTGGAGCCGCCGCGCCGGCTTTTTGGGCAAGAACCCGGTAGGCTCAAGCCACCCTCGATTGACTGTCGCTGTTTACGTGTTCCAGCGGCGACAGGGTAGCTGGTCGTTTCCAGTGACGAGTCGGAAGTCGGCCACTTTGGTCAACACTCGCGGGTGATGTCTGGGCATAGCCTTGTGGAGTTCCGATCTCGCGCGGGCGCCCGCACCTAGCGTATGGGCGCGTATTTGCGCAGGGGAGCACCCTTGAAGGCGCTCTTGCAAACAGCTCAAGAGCAAGGCCGTCTAGCGGGTATTGCCGCTCATACCGTCCAAGAATGGCTCGCCATTCGCAACCAAGCCGTCCACACTGGCCGACCGGTCACACTCCGGGCCTGCGGCCCGCGAACACTGATGAAAGTCACTCCCCCTCCAACATATAGCCGGGACGCCGGGAGTCTCGCGAGGCACGACCTGCGACCGTGCGCTACGCTTGCAGTCGAGAACCTGCGACAGGGTGAGAGACAGGCACTTCGGTGGACGCCCCATTGCAGGGCTGGAACCTCTCAGCGGGTGTGTAGAGAAACCGCTTGTCAATATCGCAGACGTTGCGACGAGCCTCCCTTACCCCGAGCGCGACCAGTTCAGAGATTTGACGCACATCGTCCAGCGCGAACCGGCCGACCCCTACAGTTGGGTTAACGCGAAAGAGTCGTCGGTTAGTGAGGGCCGAGCATTGGGCAATAGCGCCCTGAACTTGGGCCTGCATAAGGAGGTCAACCAGTCCCTTGTTCCAGACTAACCATCCAGCAGGTCTCTTGCGTTCAGGGACGTAAGACGGCTCGGCAGTAGCGCCGATGCTCATCACGTCGATTTCTCCGGGCTTGCTCCCGAGATAAGTCATCGCTTCGATCACTCCGAGTGCTGCTGGGCAGTTGGCCCACACGCCCCCGTCGAGGTGTTTCAAGCCATTACTGGCGACGAAAACCGGAAAGTACGTCGGCGCGGCAGCGGTTGCCATCGCAACTTCAACGACAGGGCGAAGGAAGTCTTGTCTGAAATCCGGGTGATGAGCGGTCTTGAAAAGGTGAACGTCACCAGCGACCGCGTCGTAAGACACGACCAGCAATCGGCACAAAGACTCCCCAAATCGGCGATTACCAAAGACTTCTGCCAGGCAGGCTCTCAAGGTATCCTGCGAGTACTTCGCGCACAGGATATGCCTCACGGCCCTCCAGCTACGGCTCCGGAGTCCTGTGGCCGGGAAGATCTTCGTGCCCTTCGAGACGTAGAACTCCAGGATTTGGCTTGCTGGCAGTCCAAGACCGAGTGCCAGGGCTATGATTCCGCCCGTCGAGGTCCCGGTGATCAAATCGAAGTGCTCAACGATTCTCTTGCCGGTGTCGCGCTCGCACTGGGCTAGGACGGACGCAATAAATGTCCCCTTGATGCCACCGCCATCCAGGCTCAGGATTCTGAAATTGTTCATACCGTCTCACGACTACTTGCAGGACGAACTCGCAGGAGGATGAATACCACCACCCTTCCACTCGTCCGTCGTCAGCCACAACTCATAATAAAATAGCCATGTTGCCAGCCACGGAATGATTGTGAGCGCGATCTTCTTGTCGGACCGCCACTCGCCCGCGCCAGGGTAGAACAGGCACGGTTCGTTGTCGCTGTAGGTGTGGGGGATCCGCTGAGCGGTTTGCCGTCGCCGGAGTCGCGGGGTCTCAACCCAAACGGTGGGGTTCCGTCCGTATTGATATTCGACGCGAACCTGGTACCTATGGCTTAGGGGAGTGGGCTGGATCATGCCTCTGCAGACTACGTAGCCTCCGGACACACGCCACAAGAACCCTGGATGAATAGCGCGCATCCACGCCGCTTGTTCACGCGGTCCGAGCTTCTCTAGCCGGTAATATCTACCTACCATAGAAAGTGTTCCTCGGAACAAGCCTGCTTCCCGAAACTGCCGTCGTGAGGGCAACGGTTGCTCCACCGAAGCGGAGGCTGCCCGATTCCCTCGCCCGGCTAACGCGTTCAGTCAGAGCCGTCACGCTTCTCTTTGTCAGCTCTTCACCGAAAAGGTCCATTAATGAGTCGGCGATCTCATCAAGGCCGAGTCGGGCCCGCAGCCTGTCGAACTTGGTGCGGAACGAATAAATGAACTTCCGGAACCTGTCATATGTCTCCCACGACCAAGCCTCGGCAAAATTCTCGACTGGATGACTCGGGTTCACTATGCGCATGATGACCCCTGGATTCTCCTCAAACCTCCGGATAATGCCATTGAGAATCGCTTGCATGGCATCTGAGCAGCAGGCTTGACCGCCGAATTCCTCGCCTGCCAAAGTCGTGAGTAACACCGACGATGGCGCGGCGGTGTTTCCCGTGCCGTTGCCGTTGCCGTTGAAGACTACGTCGCGGTGGCGCTTCATCAGTTGAACGGTTCGTTTCAGCGGCGGCTTGCCGTTAGGGTTACGTTCCGGTTCTAAGGGCTCGATTCTTTTCTCGGCGAGAATCCTCTCACGAGTCAGGCACCTGCTCTCGAACCACGAGGCGAACCCCTTTGGGTTGCTGCAAGTCCACTCTTTGAGCCGTCGGTCGGGGACCACCAAATGGGTCCCACCCAAAGCCAGATCACTGCAGGCTGGGATAATATCCAGATGGAATTGCCCAGCATAGTTCAAGCGGAGGCAGCGCCCCTTGGGCTCAAGAATCTCTGCGTAGTTTTTTCGCGCCCTCAGTCGCTGTTCAACCATTCGATAGACCTCCAGCGGCCCAAAGTGCCGACAGCCAGACAAGAGGCAGACAAGGTCGAGGTCGAACTCATCCTGAGAGCGCGGCTTCACCGTGGTTCGGAGGAGCATTGAACCTTGCGGATAAATGTCGGGCCCAAAATCAACCAGAGCACTGCCGGGGGCCGACAGCCACTCTCCGACGGCCGTATACTTCTTGACAGCATCGTCGAACTGCGATTGCGTCAGCTGTAAGGCGAAGCAGATTTCGTCTAGCAGGCCGTCCAAGTTTGTTCCCAGACTCTCGTTCAGCGCGCTGTGCATATTCATCACCCTTCATCAACATCCGCGATCCACCGTTTCGACTTGAAGAACGGTGTCCGAAATATAGTATACGACGAAATCGTTGCTATTGTCAAACGGCAGGTGTAACCTCAAACACGGAGGAAAGCACATGCCCGAAACGACTGTCGACGTGAAGAAACTTTACGCCGCACTGGATCAGAAGCGGAAGGTCGGTGATCTGAGTTGGCGTGAACTTGCCCGCGCTCTGAAGATAAGCCCCTCAACTTTTACCCGCATGGCGCAGGGACTCAAGCCGGATGTTGACACGTTTGCCACCTTGCTGCGGTGGTTAGCGATGCCCGCAGAACACTTTCTGCGTCCGTCTAAGGGCAAGAAATATGAGACTGAACCTGTGGCCGTGATCTGCTCCTACCTCCGCTCAGCTCCTAATATCTCTGAAAGGGATGCGGCTGCGCTGGAAGATATAATTCAGGTCGCTTACAAACACCTCGCGGGGCAACAGTGAGATGGGTAACAGGTTTACTCGGGGGTTCAAGGCGGAAGCCGAGCGGATCTCATTGTCGCTAAGGGAGGAGCTTGGCGTGGGCCCTACCGACGCGCTGGATTGCATTGAAGTCTGCGCCCACTATGGGATACCCGTGTTCAGTCTCACGCAACTACGCGGTCTGGGAGCCCTCCCAGAAAGCGTCGCCCGCTTGATGTCTGCGGCTTCCGGGTTCTCGGCCGTGACTGTGTGCAGAGGCACCGAGCGGCTGATCGTTTACAACCCCGCGCACCCACCGGGACGGCGAGCGAACTCCCTTGCCCACGAGTTATCGCACATCATACTCGAACACCCATTGTCTCCAGCGTTGGGTGAAGGAGGGTGCCGGCGGTGGGACGCGGCTTTGGAAGCTGAGGCGGATTGGCAGGGCGCTACTTTACTCATCCCACGAGAGGGCGCACTAAACTGGCTCAAGAATGGTCGGACGCTGGAGGATGGCGCGATACACTTCGGGGTCAGCTTGGCTCTTTTCCGTTGGCGCGTAAATCAGACAGGTGTCGTAAAGCAACTCGAGGCCCTCGAACGCTACCGAGTGCGGAGCAGCGCCTTCTGACCTTCGGTCCGGGCCGACTGCTGACTACGGTCTACTCAGTCCGGACTTGGCAGCCCCAATTCGACGAGTAAAATGGAGGCAACAATGCTACTCTCGGCGGCAAGACGGCAAGAGGAAGTTGACGGATATCGGTGGGGCAGTCCACCACGCCGCGCCGGGTAGTCGAATCTCGGTCCGTCGTGGCACTTACAACGAGAGGCTTGTCATTGAGTGCGGATGACGTCTCTAGACGATGCGCTTGCACTAGCATACCGGAAAACTCACTGGTCTGATTAGCCGTTGATATGGTCATCACACAGAAGGATTTGCAGGCCCTGACGCCCGACAACTTCGAGCGCCTGATTGCCCGTCTGCTTGAGGCAAAAGGGGCTCCGTAATGTCATCCTGCTGGCCGGCGTCGGCGACGAAGGCGTTGATATCCGCGCAGAAGGCACGGTCGAACTCGCACTGGTGATGTAGTTCCCACTCTGTCGGCCGTACAGTGCAAGCGGTACTCCTCGCCGATTTCACGCCTCATTCTCTGCTCGGAACGTAACGAGGCCGTCGCCCACTACGCGCTCGGCAACCTCGGAAATAAGGTCCTTGCCAGCGAGTACAAGCTGGCGCTCCCAGCGAGCGTCGTTTGCAGGAAGAGATGACAAGGACGATGCTTGCAATTCGGGAGAGGATCGCAGCCAGAAAGGGTGCCCAGAGCGGTTGAGCACTATGCCTCTCACATGAGGAGACAGCGGGGGTAAAGTTCCGGTTTCTGCACCTGTTCCTGGCCGGTTTGATGCGCCGAAACTGGCCGTGCGGCGCACTGCTTGGGAGCTAGAAGTTAGTCCTTTGGGTTGAAGATTGCCTGCAATGCTTACCGACCACCCACCCCGCAGCGCATCACTCTTGAGCGGTTTTCTGGAAAGTGACCGACTCACAAGCCTAGCAGTACTACATGATGACCGCTTGCCGGCACTGGCAGAGTCCGTCGAGTCGGCCATGAAAGACGGGAAGAGCACACTCGTCCGCCAAGCATGCACCGAGTTGCTGACCGTAGCGGCTGACCTCTACAAAGTTCAGAGGCCGGAAGTGCGCGTCCTGGCAGCCCGCCCGCTCCGCGTTCGGGAGGGCGGCTGGGCCACGGAGCTGTTCGGAGACTACAGCCCCGAAAGGATGCTGATCCGAGTGTGGATGCGAACAGCCGTCCGCAAACAAATCACGTCCTTCGGCACGTTTCTAAGCACGCTCTGCCATGAGTTTTGCCACCACTTCGACTACCAGTGCTTCCGGTTTCGCGATTCGTGGCATACCCGTGGTTTCTACGAGCGTACGGCTGTGCTCTACCATCACATGCGTGGGACACCCGCGAAGGGACTATTCTGGCGGCGAGCGCCGGGCGGGCGCTGGCGCATCGACTGGCCGCGGACGAATCGCGGCATCTGAGGGTCTTCCTCAGTGGGCGCCAGGAACGACTGTACGGGCTTGGGAGGCCATCTGAAGGTTATCATACGGGATGGAGGGTTCCGGTGCAGTTTGACGCTTTTTCCTTCGGCTCCATCGAGATCGACGACACCACTTATGACCACGACGTCATGATTGATCGTGGGAAAATTCGCAAGCGCAAGAAGCAACCCTCGAAGAAATTCTGGATCGAATACGGACACACTCCGCTTTCGGTCGAGGAAGAGATCCCGTTGGAAGTGCCATCGGCTCGTGGTGGGCACCGGCGCTTACGGCCGCTTGCCGGTGATGAAGGGCGTGAAGCTCGAAGCCGATCGCCGAAAGGTTGAATTACTCATCGTTCCCACGAAAGAGGCGATCCAGGGCCTGAAACGAGGCATAGAGGATACGAACGCGATTCTGCACGTCACCTGCTAGGCGACCTCAGCCGCGAAGGTGTCAGCTCTTATTCCGGCTCATCTTTCTCACGTACCGGGTAACCGTCCGGGTCGAAATCCCCAGCCGCTCGGCAATTTCCCCTTTCGGCACTTTCTGGCGGAGCATCCGGCGCAATTTGGCCACCGCCGCTTGGTTCAGCTTTTGGGGCCGTCCGCCCAATTTTCCCCAAGTCCGGATTTGAGCCCGGGAGTAAAGTTTCGCTCTTGTGGTGCCACCCCTCCTGCCCATCTCGGCGGCGGTAACCGGCTTTTCGCCCATGCGCGAAGCCTACATCAGGGGGGAAGTGCTTGTCAAGCCAGAAGTTGACGTTATGTTACGTCTGATAAGGGGGATTATGTTAACCGGCTCGTTTTCTGTTCCCAACTTCTTTCAAGCTAGCCTCTTCCTTGAACAAACTGGTAAGAGACTCTTCCCCGGCGTGAGCGCTTTTTGGTTGGGAGCACCCTGCTTTCAAGATCAATTGACTTGGGCGACGAAAGACATACACTCCAGTTAGCCCAGTACGGGGAGAGAGAGTTATGCGCGCATGGCTGATGGACTCTTATGAAGGCGTGGAAAGACTGCGCTTTGGCGAGGTCGTGGATCCTCAGCCCGGCCCGGCGCAGGTGCTGCTGAGGGTGAAGTTCGCGGCGCTCAATCCTGCGGATGCTTTCCTAGCCCAGGCCATGTACCCGGCCCGGCCGCCGCTGCCGCACATCCTGGGGCGCGATGGTGTGGGTGAGGTGCTGGCCATGGGCCCCGGGGTGGAGCAGGTGCGTGTGGGCGAGACGGTGGGCGTTCTGCGCGGCAGCATGGGTGTGGAAGTCTGGGGAACCCTGGCCGAGAAGGTGGTGGTCCCCACCGCCAATATTGCTCGTGTGCCCGAAGGCTGGTCCTTAGAAGAGATGGCAGGCGCTCCTTTGGTCTTCCTTACTGCTTGGCAGGCTCTGACGCAATGGAGCGACCCGCCGGCGCCGCCTGCTGCGGGTTCGGTGCTGCTGGTGACCGGTGCTTCCGGGGGCGTCGGCACGGCCGCCGTCTTGCTCGGGAAATCAATGAACCTCACCACGGTGGCTTTGTCTCGAAGTGCAGAGAAGCGGGCGAAGTTGAAGGAACTTGGGGCTGACTTCGTTTTTGACCCAGGAGATCAGAACCTGCGCAAGGGGGTGTGGTCGGTGATTGCTCCGAAGAAGGTTGATTTTGCCGTGGACAACGTCGGCGGGGCGCTATTTAACGAGGTGGTAGCGATGCTTGGCCAGGGGGGCTGTATCAGCGTCGTCGGCAGAAGCGGCGGTGTGGTGCCGGAGTTCAACACCGCGACGCTGTTTTTCCGGAGGAATCGCGTTGGCGGGGTGGCGGTCGCGGACTATGCCACGAAGGGAGCACAAGCAGCGTGGAAGCAGATCGTTGGTCGCCTGAATGCGATGGGGAAACGACCGGTAGTGGACGGAGTTTTCCCGTTCGAGGAAGTGAAAGCAGCGTTCGCGCGATTGGCGCAAGGGCCGATGGGAAAGGTGCTGGTCCGCGTGGCAGGCTAACCACCTGCGGGGTTAACTGGATACGGCGTTCCGGGAAGTTGGGAGAGGGCGGACCTGTGGCACCTCGGACGCGTCGCGTCCCAAGCGCCGAAGCGCACCCAGCTTTCCCAAATGTCAAGGCGGCGTTGCGGGCCGCCTGAGGGCCAGTCAATTTACCCTGCAACAGCCCATACCAACGTTCGTGTCACCAGCCGCAAAGTGGGCCAACTCCCGCTCCACGGCCTGCACGCTGGCCGGGATGGCCGTGAGCAGTTAATCTGGCATCCTCAGACTTTATCAGACTGGCGCAAGCGCAGGGAGTACCAGGTATCGTTTCCGAGTAGACGAGACACGGGGGTTGGTCGCTCGGGTCAACGCTACGGTGCTGATCGTGCGTAGTCGCCGCCAGCGCCCTCAGCCTACATCAACGATCGTTTCTTCGGGGAGGATCTGAGGAAAGGCGTCATGGCAACCAGGAGTGACACAGACTACACAATGTAAGGAGGATGTATGCTTCAGTACTCACTTATGAGCGTTGAGGGACCGAAGCACAAAGTGGTCGTTTGGTCATCGGCGATCGCGCTGTTTCTCATCGTAGGCGTCTGGCCTCTGGCAACGCGGTGCTTGAGCTTGTTGCCGGCCCCCGCTCCCGCGGGAACGCACGGGCCTTACACCACCAACTTTTCTCGCGCTGAGAATCCGATTTCGGAAGGCGGCAAATGGCTGAATGGCCAGACCGACGGCCTTGATTGGACCGACGTCCGGACGACTCCCGGCTTCGCGTTTGGGACCGAAATGGGTGGGAATAGACCCGATCCACAAAAATACGACGACTCCACGGCCGTTCTGAAGGGTACTTGGGGACCGAACCAAACGGCCCAAGCCACGGTCCGCTCGGTGAACCCGAACCAGGACGGCAAGGTCTGGGAGGAAGTGGAGTTGCGCCTGCGGAGTTCCATTTCTCCCCACCATTGCACGGGGTACGAAATCATGTTTCGCTGCTCCAAGATTCCAAAGGCCTATTGCAATATCGCCAGGTGGGAGGGGCCGCTGGGAAAGTTCACCATGCTGAAACAGACGGAAGGTTCGGAGTACG
>Ga0209039_10001301_pt1 | contig 23603 bp, 16 predicted proteins | sample BogFormECP12_OM1_FD_188238 | JGI IMG/M metagenome (GOLD analysis project Ga0209039, IMG submission 188238) | Bog forest soil microbial communities from Calvert Island, British Columbia, Canada - ECP12_OM1 (SPAdes) (version 2) | ecosystem: Environmental > Aquatic > Freshwater > Wetlands > Bog ... | reverse complement strand
ACCGGTTCATTACCGTGCAATGAGAAAGGAAACGAAGAAGCATCATTAATCTCTCAATCCTTGGAGGTGAGTTTATGCGTAAATTATTCAGCATTATGTTTTCGGCGGTCCTGCTGCTGATCTGCAGCGCACAAGGGACCTGGGCTCAAAATGTGAAAGTGTGGGACCTCGGCACATACCCTTATGGAACCTGGGCCGAGGCGGGGGGCATTAACGATCTCGACGTTGTGGTTGCGCAAGGCGATGCCGCCGATGGAGACAACCATCTTTTCAAGGCCGAACTATTTGGTTCCCATGCGGGGCAGTGGTTCGACCTCGGCGCATTAGGCGCTTATGAGAATTGGTTCGCTTGGCCGCTGATCTCGGACCCGGGCCTGATCGTGGGCTACGCCGCGACGAGCCAGGGCCATGTGCACGGCTTCGTCTGGACGGGAAAGGCGGAAAGAACTGATCTCGGGGCGCTCCCGAGTCTTGGCCGCAATAACAGCATGGCAGTGGCTGTAAACAAACTTGGAACCCTGGTCGCGGGCTCCGTCTGGGGCGAAACGCCCGGTTATCGTCCCGTCGTTTGGACACCGGACATCGCGTGGAATTCGGGCCGGCTTGCTGTGAGCTGGAAGATCCACGCCCTCGAGACCCCAAACGGATTCCCTTACGGCTACGTGAACAGCATGAATAATCTCGGGCAACTGGCGGGCGCCGTCTATAACGACGATGGCATCGAGGTTGCTGCCCTCTGGAACCCCGTCCAGGGTGGAAAAGGCTGGGAATTGATCGAGCTTCCTGGTTCCAAAGATTGGCCCGACGTTGCCATAGTGGGTGACATCAACGAGAAGGGTGAAATGGTGGGTGATGTCCTCTCGCTAGATTGGGCTCATGGCTATAGCTCGCTTTGGCAGCCAGTCGACTCCCAGAGGCGGACCTATAAACTGACTTTGTTGCCAAATCCGTGGGGTTTGCCGCAAGGCGACACCGCGGAGGGCATCAACGACCTCGGCGACATCGTAGGCGCTAGCTGGGATAAGGACTATAACTTCGTTGCCGTGCGCTGGACTACGAAGGACCCCACTTCCGTTCGCTCGCTCGGCTTTCCGGGGGATTGGAGCCTCGCATTTAAAGTGAACGAGCTCGGAATTGCCACAGGGACGTACGGGGGCGGGCTGTGCGCAAACGAATGTGTAGCCGCCGTGCAGTTTCGTCCTAAGTGAGGTTTGTTAAGCGGCAGTTTTCATCCTGTGTGACCCGGCGACGCAAGTGGCGTCATTGCAGGGTGGTATCAAGGCCGGGCGGTTCGTTCCACGGTCATTTACAAAGCAGGCAGCCGCCTGGCCGGGCCAAACAGCAACGACGCGAGGGGCGCATGCGTCGTGAACCGGGTCGTGTGTCTGGTTCGATCGATTAAACAGTTGGGCTAAGTCCGAGGGGAGGAAATCATGTCAAGCTACAGGGTGCTTTCGAGCCGGGTTATCACGTGGGCCGTCGTACCGGGCTTGGCCATGTTTCTAGGGACAGGTCCTGCCGGGGCCCAAAGCAGCTCCGCGAATTACACCTTCCTCTTAGCTGCGGGATTTCTTTGCGATTCCGGTGACTCCACCCCTTGCCCGGCCGTGGTCAAGTCCGCCAATGGTGATAGCTACGAGATGAGCGGCGCCGGCACACTCGCGACGCAAAGCAAGTCGGTCACGGCAGCCGGAACTTTCACCCACAGGTCCACCAACGGAATGGTGCTCGAGACGGGTGTCTGGATCGCGAGTGAACTCGTGAGCTTTGATTCCTACGGGATCGCGCCGGGTGCGCTCATGCGTGAAGGCCGGGCCTTGGGCCCCTCACAGTTCGGCCCCAAGCGTATGCGAATGTTCTCGGGCTCCATGGCGGCAGGCGGTCTGGCGGTTTTCCGCATCCGCCTATTGCCGGTGCGGGGGGTATTGAAAAACGCGACGCTCGAAGTGAACTGCGCCATCGGCAAAGTGCCTCCCGAACGCCAGGTGGAAGGGATCAGGCTGGCCTTCGAGGGAGGCAGTGCGGAATTCAATGAGGAAATCAGCGGGCGTGCCCTGTTCCTCCTGGCGAGGCCCGGAGCCAGCGGTGCGGCGAAAGCGCCCGCTCCAGAGGCTGATACGAACCCTGCATCCGCTGAGGTCCAGCAATGATTTGAATATGTGGGGAACAAAACCGAAGCCAACAGAAACAGGGCAGGGCGGAACCAAGCCAATTCCTTCAGCGTCGGCAATCCACCTTAACCCCGATGGGAGTTTGGTCTGCTGCGGGAAGCCGATGGCGCCCCAGTTCAGACATGTCCGCGATCGTGACGGGCAGATGCTGTTTGTTGCCGTCTGGGTCTGCACCGGTTGCGGCCGACGCCCGTGCCACTATCCAATGCCCATTAATCAAACCAAAACCAAATTGGGATGGTAGATGGCGCCGGCAACGTGTCTGGCTACGGCAATCAGACGGCGTTCGGGGCCGAGGATTTTGAGGAGACTCACGGCGGGCGCGTGCCCCGGAGCCTCGCCCCGGCCCGGCCGGAGGGCCTGGGCAAGTTCAAATGTGTGGCCGTGCCGCACCGAGGTTTCCGCGCGGCCCCGCACCACCAATTCCGGGCAATCGGGAAGCAGGGCTTCCAGCCGAACAACGCAGGATTCCAGGCTGCCCTGCTGCGCGGCTTCTTGCAGGCGTTCGAGCGTAACCGCGCGATTCTCCTTGAACTCCGCCACGGCGGTGCGCCGCAGGCCGGCCAGATGCGCTCCGCACCCTAACTTCTGCCCGAGGTCGTGGGCCAGGGAGCGGACGTACGTCCCGCCCGAGCATTCCACCGCGAACTGCACCTGCTCGCCTTGCAAACCCAGCAATTCCAGAGCGTAGATTTCCACTTCCACAGGCGTTAAGTTTACCGGCTTGTGCTGCCGTGCCAGTTGGTAAGCACGCACTCCCCCCACCCGCTTGGCGGAATAAGGCGGAGGAGTTTGCAGCAGCCGCCCCGTGAATGCGCGAAAGTGGCCTTCCAACACCGATGCTTCCAGAGCCACCGGCGCCGCTTCCGACGTGGGTTCCCCGGTGGCGTCGTAGGTGTCAGTAGAGAAACCGAGACGGATCGTACCCTCGTAAGCCTTGCGGGACTTCAAATAGAATTGCGCAAATCGCGTCGCCTTGCCGACGGAGACCGGCAGCACACCTGTGGCGAAAGGATCGAGCGTTCCGAAGTGGCCCACCTGGCGCTGATGCAGAATCTTGCGGACTCGCGCCACAACGTCATGCGACGTGATACCCGCAGGCTTGTCGATGACAAGGACTCCGTTGATTTCGGGTTGGGGGGGGGTGATTGCTGTCATCCTAAAGGTTAAAGGGTAAAGACTGAAGGCTAAATGATAAACGGTAAATGGTAAAGGTTAAAGCCTCAAGGCTGGTTGCTGGTGAACTCGGATAGCCTTAGCAATTTCATCATGACCCCTGATTTTACCCTTTACACTTTATCCTTTACACTTTAAATCTCGTCCTTGTGGATTTCTTGCAGGAGCATTTCGATCTTCTCGCCCGCTTCGACGCCGTAGTCCAGGATGAAGGACAGCTCCGGAGCTCGTCGCAACGCCAGCCGGTGGCCGATTTCGTGGCGAAGAAATCCCGCCGCCGAGGACAGCCCTTCGATGTTGTTCTTTTGCTCCTCCGGGTTCCCCAACACCGAGACAAAAACTCGGGCATGGTGCAAGTCAGCGCTCAACTCTACACGCGTCACGGTGGCGAACCCGATCCGCGGGTCTTTCACTTGGCGCGAAATCAGCTCCGCCAACTCCACCCGAATCTGCTGTCCCAACCGCTCTGTCCGGCGTCCGGCGATGCTCATAAAGGTTAAAGGATAAAGGGTAAAGGATAAAAGGGAAAGGGTGAGTGATTTCTTTAACCTTTACCCATTACACTTTACCCTTCAAAAGTATTCCAAAAAGTGGTCGGCCACGTCATCACCCAGGATGTTTTCCGATTCCGCGAGGACTTGGCGAAACACCGATTCCAGCAAAGTTTGGCTGTCGGAAATCGAAACCACTCCCAGCGTGGCGCGCTGCCACAAGTCTTGATGGTCAAGTTCGGCCACGGCCACGTTAAAACGGACCCGGAGGCGATCCTTTATTTTTCGCAGGACCGCACGCTTTTCTTTAAGCGAATGCGCGTAGGGAAGCTGAATTTCCAGGGTTAATACGCCAACCGGCATCGTGTCAACCCCTCTTGGGGGCTGGGGACTCAGTATCGAAACTCGAAAATCGAAATTCGAAACTCGGCCCATCACTCACGAGTTTCGAATTTCGATTTTCGAGTTTCGTCCTTACCCCAGCTTCAGGCCATGGCAGGCTCGGACACCCTCTCCTTCACGTAGGCCTCAATGACGTCACCGACCTTGACGTCATTGTAGTTTTCGAGCGAAATTCCGCACTCCATTCCAGTCTTCACTTCCGCCACATCATCCTTGAAGCGGCGCAAGGACCGAATTTTGCCCTCGTGAACCACCACGTGGTCGCGCACCAGCCGAATCTGCGAATCGCGCGCGATTTTGCCGTCCTGAATGACACATCCGGCCACCGTTCCCACTTTGGTGATACGGAACGTATCGCGAACATCCGCTCGTCCCAGAGACGTTTCTTTGTAAGTAATGGCCAGCAACCCCACCATCGCTTTCTTGATTTCCTCGGTGACGTTGTAAATGATGGTGTGCAAACGGATGTCGACCGTCTCAAGCTGTGCCAGCTCCGTCGCTTTCCGCTCGGGGCGGACGTTGAAGCCGATGATGACGGCGTTCGACGCCGAGGCCAACAGCACGTCCGACTCGGTAATGGCGCCGGCTCCGGCGTGGATGACCTTGACCTTCACCCGGTCCGTGCTCAGCTTGATCAAGGTTTCAGAGAGGACCTCCACCGAACCTTGGACGTCCGCTTTGATAATGAGCGGCAACTCCTTGACATCCCCTGCCGCCAATTGTGCGTGCAATTGCTCGAGCGTGAGCCGCGCCGACTTGGCGAGCGCCGCGTCGCGGAGCTTCCCCTGCCGGTGGAGGGCAATCTGCCGTGCCTTGAGCGTATCCTCAATCACCTGGAGGCGATCGCCGGCCTGGGGAACATCCTCTAGCCCCAGGACTTCCGCGGGGGTCGAAGGTGGCGCCTCCAACACCGGGCGTCCGTGGTCGTCAAACAAGGCTCGCACCTTGCCGTAAATCGCTCCCACAATGAAGGAGTCACCGATTTTCAAAGTCCCATTCTGGATCAGCACCGTCGCCACCGGGCCACGTCCGCGGTCAAGTTTGGCTTCCAAGACCGTCCCGTTCGCCAGGCGCACGGGATTGGCCTTCAGCGCTTGCATGTCGGCGACCAGCAAGATCATTTCCAGCAAGAGATCAAGGTTCTTGCGCTGTTTGGCCGACACTTCCACGGTCACCGTCTGCCCGCCCCATTCTTCCGGCATCAGGTCGTGGTCGGCCAATTGCCGCTTGACGCGTTCCGGCTGCGCTTCGGGCTTATCGATCTTGTTAATGGCCACGACAATCGGCACCTTGGCGGCTCGCGCGTGGTTGATGGCTTCCAGCGTTTGCGGCATGACGCCATCATCCGCAGCAACCACCAGCACGACAATGTCGGTCACCCGGGCGCCACGCGCACGCATCAAAGTGAAGGCTTCATGGCCAGGAGTATCGATAAAAGTCACCTTTCGCCCCTGCCCCACAACTTGATATGCGCCGATGCTTTGCGTAATGCCGCCCGCTTCGTGCGCGGCCACATTGGTCTCGCGCAACGCATCCAGAAGCGAGGTCTTACCGTGGTCGACGTGGCCCATCACCGTGACTACGGGAGCTCGCGGGCATAAGTCTTCCGGGCGATCCGTCTCTTCAACTTCCTGAAGGACCTCTTCCTCGTAACTGACGATGGCCGCTTCCGCGCCAAAGCTGCGAGCGATTTCCACGGCCGTGGGCCCGTCGAGGGTCTGATTGATCGTGGCGAAAATTCCTTTGTCCAGGAGCCTCTTGATCACGTCCTTCGCGCGCGCTTCGAGCTTTTCGGAAAGCTCTTTGATGGCGATCCCTTCGCTGATGGTTATCTTTCGCGTGATCGAGACCTCTTCCGGAACCACCGGCCGGGGAGGCGCCATCGTAGCCGGGCCGCGCCGCATTAGAGGAGGCTGCGACCGGCCAAACTGCGGGCGACCTGGTGGAGGTCCTCCGGTGGCCACTTGTCCGCCCGCGGCTGGACGCGCCGAGGTCGGATGCATGGGGCGGGGCTCACCTGGACGCCGCATAGGAACTGGCCGCGCGGGCGTAGGTTTCGGCATGACCGCCTGCGGATAAATCGGCTGGTTGGAAATGGGAGATCCATGCCGCCCTGGCCGTTGCGGACGCATTCCGCCTCTCGGTTGCGCACCCGGTGGTGGCGGGGGAGGCATACCCGGCGGCTTGCTGGGGATAGACACTTCGGTTGCGGCACTGGCACGCGCAACCGGAGCGGGAGGAGCTTCTGCCCCGCCCTTCACCGGTAGAACCGCTGGCCCAGACCGGGCCGGTATCGGGTGCCCAACGGGTAGAACGGGTGAGGGAGCGGAAATCCGTCCCGGGACCGAGGGCCCAGAGGCGGCGCCGCTGATTACAGCGGGCGCGACGGGAGCGGGCCGCTCGGGCAGGCGCTCCACGGGGAGCGCGGGCTTGGGTGCAACAGGCGAAGTAGCCGGTCCCGCGGCTGGAGGTGGGACAACGGGCTTCAGCGCTGGCGGCGGCGCCACAACGGCCTTACGTGCAGTCGCCTTTATGTCCGCAATCGAGCGGGTCAGCGGGGGCAGGTCCATGTCCGACTTAAAGTCGTGCAGCTTCTTCAGGTCCAGCCCGGTGACGAGGTGCGGCACTTCAACTGGAGGCGGAGGCTGAGGTGGCGGGGGTTCGGCAGGAGCCTCCTCCACCTTTTCAGCGGCAGGTTCACCATCGGCACGGAAATGCGCCCGGACTTTGTCTGCGAGGTCGTCATCAAGTGCACTGGAGTGAGACTTCTTGTCCGGAATCCCCATCTCCGACAAGTACTCTATAACCACATTACTCTTCACTTCCAGTTCACGTGCCAGTTCGTTGATCCTAATCTTCCCCATGCGTAAGTCTCTTCTCCCTAACCACATCCCAGACCTTGGGCGTTAGAAATCTGCCGGCCGGTTCGATAAAAGCCCTGGCAGCCTTATTTATTTTTCTCCACCTCCTGCTCCCGCCGACCCAGGCTCACCCGGCCCTTTGGGTTCGCCCTCGCCTGACGACTCAATTTTGTCGCTTTCCTCAGCCGCCGCATTCTCTTCGACCGATTCCGGCACGGCAGGTTCCGCCGCCCCCGCAACTTCCTCAGCAACAGCGGTTTCTCCTGTGGGGGAACTCGGGGGCGCCGCCTCAGAGGTTGGGGTTGCAGACGTTTCTGCCGATTCTGCTGTCGCGGCCTCCTGAACCTCACTCGGGGCTTCTGTGCCTTCCGGGGCCGCGCCTTCGCCCGACTGGTCGCGCTCAAAGTAATCCGTCACCACGCGGCGGATGCGCTCCACGGTTTTCTCTCCCACGCCCTGAATCTGCATCAGGTCCTCGGGAGTCATTTGCGCCAACTGCTCAACGGATTCGACGCCGTGCTCGCGCAGCTTTGCCAGCGTCTTATCGCCCAACCCCGCCAACTCGGAAATGGGCGCGCCGCGCAGGGCCATGGCGGCCATTTGCGATTCGATTTCCTGCCGCTTCTCTTCTTCACTCTTGATGTCGATGTGCCACACCAGAAGCTTGGCGGCCAGTCGCACGTTCTGGCCTTTCTTGCCGATGGCGAGCGACAATTGAGAATCGTCAACGATCACTTCCAGGTGTTTCTCCCCCATGTCGATGACCGAAACGTGATTGATTTTCGCCGGGCTCAGGGCGTTGGCGGCGAACACCAAGGGGTCGTCGTTATACTCGATGATGTCGATTTTCTCCCCGCGCAGTTCGCGGATGATCGACTGCACGCGCATGCCCTTCATGCCGACGCACGCGCCCACGCAGTCGACGTCCGGATCCTTGGAGTAAACCGCCACTTTGGTGCGCTCTCCCGCCTCGCGGGCGATGGCCTTGATCACCACGGTGGTGTCGTAGATTTCGGGGACTTCCATCTCGAAAAGCTTTTGCACCAGCAAGGCGTCGGCTCGCGAAACAATCACCTGCGGCCCGCGCGCGGCGCGATCAACTTCCTTGATGACGGCGCGAATGCGGTCGCCAATCTGGTAAGTTTCCAGGCGTGATTGCTCCTTGCGGGGCATACGCGCTTCCGTGCGGCCCAAATCCACAATGACGTCCGGCCCCTCCATGCGCTTCACGGTGCAGTTCACCAACTCGCCGACGCGCTGGTTGTATTCCGCGTACACGGTATCGCGCTCGGCCTCCCGCACCTTCTGGAAGATCACTTGCTTGGCAGCCTGCGCGGCGATGCGGCCGAGCACGTCGGTGGGCTTGGGAATTCTCACCTCGCCCTCGAGGGCGGCCTCAGCATTATATTTCTGCGCGTCCTTGAGGCTGATTTCGTGGTCGGGGTCATGGACGTCCTCGACAACCTTTTTGATCGCGTGGACTTCCACGATGCCGCTTTCTTTATTGAAATGCGACTGAAGGTCCTCCGAAGTCTTGTAATACTTCCGCGCGGCCACCAGAATGGCATCTTCCACCGCAGAGATAATAATCTGCGCGTCAATACCCTTCTCACGGCTCAACTGGTCGATCGTTTGAAACAGCAGATTTGTCGTCACTGATTTCCTTTCGAAAGCTCCACCACCAACTGGGCCTTCCGAATGTTAGCGAGATCAAGTTCTTGCAGGCCTTGATCACCCAAGTCCAATCGCACCCGGCCATTTTCAAAACCTGCCAGGCGCCCTTCTAAAACCTTTTGGTTCCCGATCGGGTCTTTAAGCACCAAGCGAGCCCGCCGTCCCACGAAATAAGTGAAGTCACTCGGCTTGGTGAGCTTCCTGTCCAACCCGGGGGAGGAAACTTCCAGCGTGTATCTTCCCGGGAAAGGGTCTTCCACATCCAGCATGGCGCTCAGTTGCTCGCTTACCAATGCGCAGTCGGCGTGTGATACCCCCGCCGTCTTGTCAATATAAACGCGCAACAGGGCGTTGGAATTGCTCCCCTTGAGTTCGACATCCACCAGATGTAAACCCTCGGAAGTCGCGATCCGCTCCGCCATCTCCCGGATTTTTTCCAGATCCACCATCCAGCTCGACGATTGCACGCTCTACACCGGTGGCGAGTCCGCACTCAGGCGAACCCGACCCGCAGCCTAACAAAAAAGTGGGCTTTCGCCCACTATGTGCGTTCGCCAAATAAAGTATAGCCCCTGACGACTGATAATTGCAAGGAGTTCGGAGCATTGGTCATTTATTCACCGCAGCGGCGCTGAGACGCAAAGAAAAACAGGTGGCAGGTATTTGGGTATTACTGGCACCAGGTCCCAGGATCCTAACCCCTTCTTTACTCTGCGCCTCCGCGCCTCTGCGGTGAATCCGATGCTCAACCCGCCCTGCCGCCTCGCTGACCTTTCATGTTATATTGGAACTTCGTCAGGGCTCACCTTTGAAGGAGTTCGCATCTTGAGTGAACATAAACACCCGGAAGCGGCAAGCGGCGACGACCGCCGTCAGTATGTGAATTTCGGATTCTACAAAGTCGACCCCGCCTGGCGCAGGCTGCCGGCGGAAGACCGCAAGCGCGGCAAGTGCCAGTTCATCGACGTGGTCAAAAGCTACGACCAGGATGTGATGACCATCGCCTACTCGATGATCGGCGTGCGCGGCGATTGCGACTTCATGCTGTGGCGCATTGGCTACGACCTGCTGAAATTTCAGGAAATGATGGCCAAGTTGCTCGATACCGGTTTGGGGAATTACCTGACGACTCCTTATTCGTTCTTGTCCATGACCAAGCGTTCCGTTTACGTGGACAAGCATACCCACGCGGGGCAGGAAGGAACGCGGCTAAAGCTCATTCCCGGACAGTTCCGCTATCTCTTCGTCTACCCCTTTGTGAAGAGCAAAGCGTGGTATCGCCTCACCAAACATGCGCGGCAAGGGATGATGGACGAGCACATTGAGATCGGCCACCGTTACCCCACCGTGCGCTTGAACACCACTTACTCCTTCGGCTTGGATGACCAGGAATTCGTGGTGGCATTCGAAAGCGATAAGCCCGAACACTTCGTCGACCTCGTCATGGAACTGCGCCATAGCGAGGCCACCAGTTACACCGTTCGCGACACCCCCACGCTAACGTGTGTCCACCGCGAATTGGATGAGGTGCTGGATTTGCTGGGAGGGTGAGAATCGGGACACGGGACACGGGAATCGGGATTCGGGGTTAGGGATTCGGGTCAGGGGTACGGTTAGGGGTGCGGTTAGGGATTCGGGAAAACGGAATCGGGGCGCGCGACCCGTCGGCCGTGATTGCGATGCTTTGGAGTGCGGCTGCTTGCTGCCGCTTTCCTCCACGCGAGCTTGCTCGCGGGAATGTTAGGTGAGAACGCCATCCGGTAGTAGGTCAATTTGATTTTGTAGCGGCGAGTTTACCTCGCCATATGGCGGCGTAAAGCCGCCTCTACGTCAATTTGGCCCACTATCAATTTTCTTTCAACAGCCTAATAGCCAGCGCTATAATCCCACTTCACCATGTCGACAAAGACTAAACGCTCCAAGCAAGGCTCAAAGCCAAAAACGAAAATCGATTACACCTCACCCGCTCGCTTGCAGAAGATCTTCACGGCGCTTGATGGGCTCTTCCCCCACGCCGAATGCGCGCTGCACCATAAGAACGCTTTCCAACTTCTCGTGGCCACCATTCTCTCTGCCCAGTGTACCGACGAGCGGGTGAACAAAGTCACCCCGGAACTCTTCCGCAAATACCCCACCCCGCGGGATTACGTAGGCTTGCCGCAAGAGGATTTGGAGAGGGAGATCCATTCCACGGGCTTCTTCCGCAACAAGGCGAAAAACATTATCGCCGCGTCCACCAAGATCGTGCAGGATTACGGCGGGGAGGTTCCGCGCACGATGGAAGAGCTGCTCACCCTCCCCGGGGTCGCGCGCAAAACCGCCAATGTGGTCCTGGGAACGGCCTTCGGCATCGCCAGCGGCGTCGTAGTGGACACGCATGTTTTCCGCATCACCCACCGACTGAAACTGACCAACGAAAAGACACCGGAAAAAGTCGAGCAGGATTTGATGAAACTGGTGCCGCAAAACCGGTGGGTTTCCTTCAGTCATCAACTGATCTTGTTCGGCAGAAAGATCTGCGTCGCGCGCAATCCCCTTTGCGGTGAGTGCCCCCTGGCCTCCATCTGCGACTCTCCCGATAAGACGATCGGACCGGAATGACATGACTCGGGAATGTTGAATCTGAAATATGGAATCCGGAATCCCCGCGCCCAACCCCTGTCAAATCCGGCATTTCAACTCTGGACGGCTCTTTCCCATTTCAAATTTGGCCCCTCTCTTGCCCGTCTCAAATCTGCCATTTCAAAATTGAGATTTCAGCCGCCCCTGCCAGCCAGCAAAAACCCGTAGTGGCGATTCTTTGTCGCCAGCGAGGGGATTTCTTTTGACCGATGCCCTCCAATTTTCTGCGTTGCGTCAAAATTATTTTACAAGTGTTACGTCAGCAAAAAACTATTATCTGAATCCTCAAAAAAGTCTTGACAAGCGCATTGGCTGCGCGTTTAATAGTTGCGTTCAGGTACAAGTAGTTCGCCAATACAATTAATTTGAGTAACGAATAGCGAAGCCCCGTGCCTATGGCGCGAGGGCAAGACCCCGGGTTCATTACACGACAAACTACTGTTCCGGCCCAGGCCGATTGTCCCTCTGGGGAACATACAGCGCGACCTCTGGGCGCAGCCAAAATCAAGCAGGCAGTCTCGGCTTGAGCCCTCCGCAGTCCACTGAAGTAGGGAGCAAAAATCATGTCACTTCAATTAGGATCATCTGGCCCGAGTGTCACTGACCTACAGCAACGGTTACAGCAACACGGCTTCTACACGGGTACAATCGACGGGCAGTTTGGCCCCGGGACGGAAGCGGCCGTCCAGGCATTTCAAAATAGCGTCGGCTTGGCCGCGGACGGGAAGGCGGGCGCCAACACCCTCGCCGCCTTGACCATGCCCTCGGTGACCTCCAATGTCACACTGGATGTGGTTGCGCCCATGTTTCCGGCAACGCCGCGCGTAAACATCCAGTTTCACCTCCCGTTTGTATTAAAGGCCCTGCTTGATGCCACGTTGGCCGACAAGAGCATGGTGCTTATGGCGCTCGGGACCATTCGGGCGGAGACGGGCAGCTTTCTGCCGATCGACGAGTTTGAATCACAATTCAATACGCCGCCCGGCGGCCCGCCGTACGCGCTTTACGACAATCGCGCCGACCTCGGCAACCAAGGGCCGCCCGACGGCGCGAACTTTAAGGGACGAGGGTTCATTCAGCTTACCGGGCGCAACAACTACACCAAGTTCTCTCAAGTTATCGGTCTGGGCGACCAGCTTGTTCAAAACCCCGATCTGGCCAACGATCCCGACATTGCCGCAAAACTCCTGGCCGCCTTCCTCCGCGCCAAGGCGACCCAGATTCGGCAGGCCTTGCAGATCAATGATCTGGCCACCGCCCGGAAACTCGTCAACGGCGGCACTCACGGATTGGCGGACTTTGAGGATGCATTTAACCGCGGCCAACCTCTTATCCCTGACCCCGTGCAGGTGAGCGTCGGGTAGTTGTAAGTGGAACTCTGCTGCCCGGCTGCGGACTCCGCGTAAAAACTATTAATGGAGGTTACCGAAAATGCCACTCGATTTTAGTATCGGATCCGCAGCCGTACCCGTTTCCTTGGAGATTGATCCAACTACCGATCACGATGTATTCACCGCTCTTGATGCCAACACCGCCTTCCCCGACCGGGACGTACAGATCGGCGGAATCTCGGCAAAACTTACTACGCCCTCAGCCTCGTTCAGCCCGGGTGGGGGGGCATCGGTTTCAATGCAGGCCGCGGCGTCCTTCACCTCAGGCTTGGCCGTGTACGTGCAGCCGCAGGAGGTATTAAAATCCCTGCCGCTTGACCCGGCTCTATCCTTGGATTTTCAGAATGGCGCTAACGATCATTTCATCCTGTTCTCTTTAGGATACACGGCCTCCGGCAGTGTCAAAGGGAGCTATCCAATCGGCTTGGTGGCCTCCGCGAGCTTCGGAGTAAGTGGCCAGAGCGATTCGGCCTTCGCGATCGTTCATCGTTTTGACAAGGGCTCTGGGGCGCGCGATGTCGTAAGTGCGGTGGTCGATAGTCTTATGCTCCCGAGCCAGGTGAGAGCCGCGGCCGACATTCAGACGGGCACCTGGTTGATCGCCGAGGTCGATGGGTCCGTTGCGCTAAACTTAGCGGCACAACTCGGGTATGACCTTTCCTATAAGAAGCAATTGCAACTGCTGGGTGTCCCACACGACCTCGGTGTAAAGATCGACGCCGCCGTCACGGCAACGCTAGGGTTCACCGCCAGTGGGAAGTTCCTGGTGGTGCTTAGCAGGCCTTGGTCGGACCCCACGCGCGAGAATACTCTTCACTTGCAGTTAATGAAGCAGAAGAAGGACGGATGGAATATTGGCCTCGCACTTTCCGCCGGAATTACCGCAAGTCCTGGCTTGCCGGATTCGATCGACGACTTTCTATCTTCCGTCTTTGGTGTGCACGGCCAACAAGTTCTGAATGACCTCCACGACATCGAAAACTGGACGAACGGGGACCTTGGTGCAAATGTCGCTGCCCTTACTACGCAGACTGCAACCGACCTCCTCGAAAAAGTGACGAAGATCGCCATCAAGTCAGATGCAGACCTTGCCCAAGCGACCGGCATCCTGAAAAACGCGCTTGCGGACTGGGATAAGTTGGCCCAGAACGGCTCTTCGGAGGTCCAGTCGCTGGTCTGGAAATTACTGGGAAATCCCGACCCTACTGTGCAGCAATCCGTAGTCAACCTCCTGGCCGGCCTGGCCAACCCTGCCAACTTTAGCCAGACACTTTCGGATGGCCTGCAAGATCTTCAGAGCAGGCAATGGCTTCTCGGACTGTCTGACGCGGTCGGCGCCGTCTCGGGCTTAGCGCTTGGCCAGCACCAACCGGCAGTGCAGACCTTCGCCAATGACGTCCTGAACGTTCTGAACGGAGATATATTCACGCAATTGAAGGAGGCCATCGCTTCGCAGTTTGATCTGAACGCCATTCTTTCGGTTGATTCCCCGGCCAAATTGACTCAGTGGGTGCAAAACCGTCTGGCAGCGTTCCTGGACGAGACCGTGCTTTCCAGTGCAGATCTGAAACAAATTCAAGCAGCTATGAAGGCGCTTGGTACGAAGATCAGCGATCTCTATGACAAAACGAAGTCTGCGATCAACAGCCGCTACAGCATAGACTTCGCCACTAAATATGAGATGAACACCGCGGACACGGCCCTGCTTGACATGGAATTTGACATGGCCCAGGCTGGAGCGGCGGGCTTGTTTGCGACCATCATGGGGACAGGATCGGTCGATACCGTCTTCAACGCCGGGGGCCCAATCCGGGGTGTGACCATCAACGAAGCCTTATTGACCCATGAGATTCACAGCGCCGCGACGACCCACTTCCAAATGCCATTCTTTAAGACTGATTCAGCCCACCTGAATGATACCGTCGCGAAGCTGATGGTTGAGCAGAATGGCGCTCACCTGGTAGCTTCCATCGATTCGAAGGATCAGGTTCAGGCCGACCGTTACGCCAGCATCCTTGAACTGGCCGATGCATTGTCCTTGGATAACGGCATCACCCCCGATCCCTCCGGAACTATGGCCTATGAAATGCGCCTTGTCCGAAGCGCCATGTCGCAGATCGAGCTTGAAGACGGCACCTTGGATTTCGTCGAATCCTACCTGGTGGACAAATTCCCTTCGCCCGCAAAGTACACAGATGAGTTTTTGAAAAATCTCGATATCACGATCTCAAACGCCGCCTCCAACCCCACGAACAATTTCGGTGACATGGCGGTCTCGATGCAGGTGGCTCTGACGGCAGATTTTCTTCAGGGTTGGCTGGTGAAACGGGATGCTCAGGCCCTTCTGGCCGCTCAAGTTGCCGCGTCACGGCAGATCCAGACGTTTCTTCGAAAGTACACAGCCCTGCTGTACTTCCAGAATTTGGATAACCTGAATAATCCGGCGGCGGCTCCCCTTCTCGTGTGGTCCGCACTTCCGGTCTGCGCCGGCGCCGATTGGGACAAGCCTGACCTTACCCTAAACGCCGTGGACACTGGAAAGGACAGATACTGGGACTTTGAGGATCCGGACCTGGTCGCGGCGATGGTCAATTTGAAAGGCACTGAAAAACGATTGGAAGGCGCCGTTAGTGACGCCTATCAGCGGCTTCTTGCTGCTGGCAACCCTCATGGCGCTTCTTTTTATGGACCTGAGTTCGAAGATGGGGCTGGGGGACTGAGACAGGATGTTCTCACCAATGGTCCCCAGGGACAGATAATGAGTCAGTTTCATGGACTGTTGTTCGCGGAGAGTCAAGTCATTGGCGGAATTGCGAGTGCGCTGAATTCAGCGGCGGCGGCAGTGGAGTCATCATCAACTGCCGACGCTCGCACCGAGGTTACGGGTGAGTTGGCTAGTTTTGGCCGCAGCCTGACCATGGCGTTGAACTCGGGAGTGAGCAACATCTACACGAGACAAAACCTCATGATCTATGGCCCTATGCTTCTGGTCGAACTTTCCAGCCTGCTCGCACCGCAGTCGGCAGCCCCCAAACGCCGCGCGATGCTACAGATGTTATCCCTTAAGCCTGGGCACTCATTCGATTTGAAGCAGTTCCTCACCGGCTCATTCCCAGATCTCAAGGAAGTTGCGGTAGGGCAAGCGGTGGTAAGCAGCAACGTATGACAAGGTGTACGAGGCAGCCACGGTCAGCGTTTTTCTGACCGTGGCCCCCCTTATCGAACAACGGAGGAACCATGGCTGACGTTAAAATTACGCCCTCGACCATTGATCTTGCGCCAGGAAAGACCGAATCCTTCAAAGCAATAAACATTGCGAATCAAGAGGTGGAGGTCACTTGGACGATTGACCCCCCTGTGGGCACAATCGATCCTCCAACCGAACAACCCTCTGCCTCGATCAACTATACCGCGCCCCAGCAAATCAACAGCGCGCAGAAGGTAACTCTAACCGCGGCGATTTCAGGAGTTAAATCCGCGAGCGCTACCATTTCCCTTACGCCGGGAGTAGCCGCCACCCCAGCGCCGCCGGCAACTCCGAAGGCGGCTCCTCCTCCCGCTCCCCCGGTGAGTGTCACTCCTTCCCCTGCGCCGCCACCGGCGGTAATCGCCCCACCAGCGCCGCCGGCACCTCCGAAGGCGACTATTCCTCCCGCGTCCCCGGTAAGTATCACGCCGCCCGGCATTCGACTGACTGGCGGCCAGACGGTCGTGTTTCGTGCCTGGGATGGTGCGGGGAAGGCTCTGGACGTGACCTGGAAGACCAGCCCCGCGATGGGGACAATTGACCCAGTAACCGGAGGCCCGTCGACCTCCTTGACCTATACCGCCCCACTGCCAGTTCAGAGCCTGCAAGCAGTGACCGTCACCGCCACACCCGACGTGGGCCAAGCCGCCACGGCGAGCACTTTCCTCACGCCCAATCCTATCGAGATCACTCCCGCCACGGTGGAGCTGAAGCAGACTCAGCAGCAGCAGTTCAACGCGGCCGTGGCCGGTGACCCGCCCCCCAAAGTAGCGTGGAATATTAGTCCGAACATCGGGAAAATCAAAGATGGTCTGTATACGGCTCCAGATAAGTTTGATGAACCCGCCACGGTCACCATTATCGCCACCACCGACCTGTGGAAACAGACCGCCACGGTGACGCTGACCCCTCCTCCCTGGACGGGCCGAGGCCGGAATTTCCTCGGGATTTATCTCATGTCGATATTCCTGCTGGTTTTCCTGCTGATTGATTTATGGCCTCCGTCTCTGCCCGATTCTGCGACCGCAAAATCGGATCGTCTCGAAGCCGCCAAAAATGCCGAGGACAAGGCCGCCGCCGTCACTAAAGCGCAGGAGGCGCTGGATGCCGCGGCGCCTACCGCCAAAACCCAAGCCCAGGCAGCCCTGGATAGAGCCAAGAAGGAGAGTGATGAGGCCGACGTCGATCTTAAGGAAAAGCGTGAGACCGAAAAGAAAGTGTTAAGCCCGACTGTCGAACCGCATTGGGGGTCCATGTCACGGGATATAGATCTCGTACTACTGGTCCTGCTTGCCGGCGCCCTGGGCAGCTTTCTACATTCCGCCCGGTCCTTCGCAGATTTCGTTGGCAATAAACGCATGGCCGGTAGCTGGGCTTGGTGGTACCTTCTTCACCCTTTTATGGGAGCCATCATGGCGCTGGTTTTCTATGCGGCGGTACGAGGGGGATTCCTGGCGATCACGGGAGGTGCAACTCCATCGGATCTCAACCCGTACGGAGTGACGGCCATCGCGGCGCTGGTGGGCATGTTTTCCAATCAGGCCACGCAAAAGCTGGCTGACGTTTTTGATGTCCTCTTCAAACCGAGCAGCGGCAAGGAGCTGAAAAACTCCTTGGACGGTTCGACTCCCGCCAAACCGACGGGGGGGACCACGAACGCTTCGGCTTTGGACACTTCAAGTGCCGCGACGCAGACAGGTTCGGCGCTTGGCGCTCCCCAGACCAAAACCTAGAGGAGGAGGTATTCACCCATGGCAAATCATCCCTGCATCGTCATCCCCGGAATCCAGGGAACGGGTCTTGAAAACATTTACGGCTTGCCGCCGGCGACCACGTGGTCAACGCTGGAAGCTGGCGTCGTGCCGCCGGATTTTGACAGCCTGGCCCTTGATACGAACGGCGAAGTGGATGATGACGAAATCGTAGTGAACCGGGCCTCGCAGCTCCTCGGCGTCGCGTACAGCTCTTTCGTTCAGTCCCTGAGGGGCCGCGACGTGCCCGTGTACGTGTTCCCCTACGATTGGCGCTATTCCATGGTCCGCAGCGCCAAGAAGCTGGTGAATTATGTCCTGGCGCTGCAAAGGAAAAATCTCAGGTCGCTCGCACCGGCTAACTGGGACAGGGCCTTTGATTTCGCCTGCCACAGCATGGGCGGGCTGATTTTTCGGGAGTTCGTGGCCGCCTGGGAAACCGCCATGCCCGGCACTCCCCTTCCCATCAACCGCGTGGTCTTCATCGCCACGCCGCACCTCGGATCGGTAGACGCGGTTGAGTCGATGATTCGTGGTGAAACCGTGCTCTTCGGCGGCCAAAAGGAATTGCGAAAACTGGCGCGAACTTTTCCGGCGGCATACGAGCTTCTGCCCAATCCCGCGCTCCCGAATACGGTGGTGAATCAGGACGGCGCCCCCCTGGACATCTTCGACGTCAACAACTGGCAGTCGACCGTCACTCCGGACCCGAACGACCCGGAAGATTTTGATGTGGAACAGGCCCACCTGACGGCGGCGCGCGGGCTCTTGAATGCCTTGCCGGACGTGAGTATGCCCCAGTTCGGGCTCGCGGGCCGTGTCCTGGTGATTTACGGGATCAAGCCGGATTCGACCCTGCGCACCGTGACGGTCGATCAGCAGAGGGATAATTGGTATGACTTTGACCACGCCATGATGGGCGATGGCGATCAAGTGGTCCCGCTACAATCTGCCTTGCTGCCGGGGGTTCCGTCGGTTGAGGTCCGCGGAGAAGACATTTCAGTGTTTAACTTGAAGTCCCACGTTATCCCGTTGCATGTTCTGCTTCCCAGCTTGGATGAAGTCTCCTCGATTGCGTCACGATTCTTCTCCGGCGTAACCGGTGCGGCGCTTCTCCCCAAGGGAACAGACCCGGCGCGCTATCATCCGTGAGATTCGTTTTCGCCCGCCGGGGATTAGCGAAAGGTCGACATCCCAAAAGGGTAGGAGGTAGCCACGGACAGTGCTCTTCTGTCCGTGGGCTTTTTCCCTGGATTCACGAACCCACGGTCAATTCCAAATGCGAATTGACCGTGACCACCACTGCCCGCCGGCGGAAAAAGCCGTAGCGGTATTTCCCTGCCGCCAGCAAAAAATCGTGTGCCCGGCCTGCGGCAATTTTCTGCGCAGCGTCAAAATCATATTACAAGTGTTACGTCAGCAAGAAATCAGTGGCTAATCGTAAAAAAGTCTTGACAAGCGTATTGGCTGCTTGTTTAATAGCTCCGTTAGGGCACAGGTAGTTCGACAAAACGATTAATTTGAGTAACGAATAGAGACGACCCGCACCTATTTCGTGAGGGCAAGACCCCAGGGTTCATTACACGACAAACCAATGTTCCGGCCCATGCGATATGGCCTGCGCGGGAGCGTTGATGCTGAATGGATTCGCACACTCTCGACGGGGTACGCTTCTGAACTCCAGGAAAGCAGCCGAGAGGTTGCCTTGATCGTTGCACGGGGCGTCAAAAATAGGAATCATGGCTGTACCGTCAGCCCATCCCGATTAGCGCCGAAAGGAGTGACCTATCATGAGTCCAGCTTCAAATCGAGTCCCACTTCGGGGAAGTACCAAGCACGAAATTCCCAAGGCCCAGATCCTGCCGGAAACCCCGGCGGGTGAATTCACGGTAACCATGATGGTGCGGCGCCGCCAGGCGCTTCCATCTTTCGAACGACACGCCCGGCAAAAGATCCGTGAGCGCACCTACATGTCCCGCCAGGTGCACGACCGTGTGCACGGGGCCGACCCTGCGGAACTCCAGAAGGTCAGAGACTTTGCCAAAGAAAACAACCTGCGCCTGGTTGCCGCCGACCCGGCGCGCCGCGAGGTGGTTGTCTCCGGCAATGCCCAATCATTTTCCAACGCCTTTGGTGTCGAGCTCAAAACCTGCCTTTCCGCCGGACGCACGTATCGTTGCCGCACCGGCGACATCTATGTGCCTGCGGAGCTGAGCGACATCGTCACCAGCGTGACCGGTCTCGACAATCGTCCTTTTGCGAGGCCGCATTACCGCGTCAACCGGAGGATTGCCCACCCAGCCGGGAGCGGTTCCTCGGGTGGCACGGCGGCGCAAGCGGCCCCCGCGGTGGCCACAGGCTTCACCCCTCTTCAAGTCGCCGCTCTTTACGACTTCCCGACCCAATACAACGGCGCCGGTCAAACCATTGCGATTCTGGAACTGGGAGGCGGTTTTCGTCCGGCGGAATTGCAAACGTATTTTCAGCAGCTCGGCATTACCCCTCCCAATGTCACCGAGGCTTCTTATCCGAACGGCGGCACGAATAGTCCCGGAACGAACGCGCTGGACCCCAACAATCCGGACGTCGAAGTGTTGCTCGATATCGAAGTCGCGGGCTCGGTGGCGCCGGGAGCCAACATCGTCGTTTACTTCGCCCCCGATGCTTCTGATCAATCTTTTCTGGGGGTTCTCAACGCGATTGTCAGCGATACAGTCAACAATCCCAACATCATTTCGATTAGTTGGGGCGGGTCCGAGGACTCCGCGACCGGCCAATTCAAAAACGCCATGGATCAGGTGCTCCAGTCCGCCGCCGCTCTCGGCATGACGGTCTGCGTCGCCTCCGGCGACAACGGTTCCGCCGATTTCTACTCCAACGATCCGAACTGGGATGGCCAGGCGCACGTTGACTTTCCCGCTTCCGATCCCTACGCCCTGGGGTGCGGCGGAACGATCTTGACCGCTGCCAACGGCGCGATTTCGAGCGAAGTGACCTGGTATGAAGGCTCGAATGAAGGTTCGGGCGGCGGCGTCAGCCGCTTCTTCCCGCTTCCTTCTTATCAAACCAACGCGGGCGTCCCCCCCGCCACCGATCCCGCGGGACCCGTGATGCGGGGAGTGCCGGACGTCGCCGGAGACGCTGCCCAGGAATCGGGCTACCAAATTCTTTGTGACGGCCAGCAGTTTCCCGATCCCAGCCAGGGCCTCCCGCCCGTGGGAGGAACCAGCGCCGTCGCTCCCCTGTGGGCGGGTTTGTTTGCCTGCATCAATCAAGGACTCGGTAAACCCGTCGGGTTCGTAAATCCTCTGCTCTATGCACTGCCGACGGGCGGCCCGCTCCACGACATCACGGCGGGCACCAACGGTGACTACTCGGCCGCAGTGGGCTGGGACCCGTGCACCGGCTTGGGCACCCCCGACGGCCAATTGTTGCTCAATGCCCTGACATAGCCGGAACCAACCGTCAGCGCGCTTCGGAAGTGGCGCCATGTGGAAGTGGAGCGGCGTCCGAAGCTGTGAAAAAATGAACCATCTCGCGCAGAGAAGCTGAGGCGCAGAGATTTCGAAATAAATAACTGCTTTGTTTTCTTTTCGACCTCTGCGTCTTTGCGCCTCTGCGCGAGAGGCTTTTGCTCGTTCTGGGATTTTTTCACACCTTCTCCCGTGAACGGTCACGGCCAAAACCTGCCCTGAGCTTGCCGAAGGGATGGCCGTGCCGCAGCAAATGGCACCCCTGCCCGCGGCTCTGCCCGTGGGCCTTTCCCTCTGGATTTACGAACCCCCGGTCAATTCCCAATGCGAATTGACCGTGGCCACCCCTGCCCGCCAGCAAAAAAACCGTACCGCAATTCCCTGCCGCCAGCCAAAAGTTGGTGTGCCCGATGTGCGACCATTTTCTGCGCATCGTCAAAATTATGTTAGAACATCACTTCTGCAAAAAACTACTAACTTATCTTAAAAAAGTCTTGACAAGCGTAATGGCTGCGTGTTTAATGGCTACGTTCAGGTAGAGGTAGTTCATCAATACAATTAGTTTGAGTAACGAATAGAGAAGCCCCGCGCCTCGTGCGCGATGCCAAGACCCCGGGTTCATTACACGACCAACTACTTTTGCGCCCCAGGCGGTTTGACCTGCTCGAGAGCTTTGATGTTGAAGGGAATCGCACGCTGGCAAAGGTCCGCGCCAACCCGTGCGTGTAGAAACAGCGGTCGTGCTGGTCAGCGCTTAAGCGCCGGGCGTGGGTGGGAATTCCCACCCACCGAGGGAACCGCGGTGGTCCCCGCGAGCCGGACAGAGGGTGATTCAGCCCCCGGTTCGGCCATGCATCTCAGGAAGGGCGTGAACAAAAGAGTTTTTGCTTTGTTGAATCGAGACTAACAAAGGGAGGGCTTGCCCGTGCATCATCTGAAACTTCAGATTCCCATGCTGACGCTGCTCCTTGCCGCGGTGGCAATCTCTCCTGCCCAGGCAGAGGACGCTTTTCAACTCCCCGCCGGGCAGGTGGGCGTTACTTACCAATTCAAGATTCAAACCGACGGCGGACTCGCCCCTTTACACTGGGCACTTAAATCGGGGACCCTTCCTCCCGGCCTCAAGATTCAGGACGGTGTTATTTCCGGCACACCTGCGCAAGCTCAGGCCGGAGCTTATCAGTTTACCCTGGAAGTGTCAGACTCCTCGCAACCCGCACAAAGCTATAGCCAGAGCTTTTCCCTATTGATCAAGGCTCCTGCTCTCAGAATGCTGTTGAGCGCCAAGCCGCTTAAGATGATCATCGATTCGTCTTCCCCGGCTTCCGCCCCCGTATTCGCCCCCCCGCCTCTTCCGGCAGCCCCTGCCATCGTCCACGACTCTGGACCGGCCATGGCCATGGCCCCTCCCGCAACGTCGCTTCCGCCAACCGATCCTCCACCTGCGGCGATCAGGCCTTTGCCCGAATCCGCGAGTGTTGGTTCCGCCGAGGGACGAGTGGAGGCTGGGAACGACCCTCCTGCCGTTCAAGACGCCCCAGCCCCTGTCGAGCCTGCAGTCACTCAAGGCGACCAGGATGCAGACGCTGGCAAGCGAGGCAAGCACAAGGCAAGCGCGCCGCCAGACGGCAAGGTTGACAAACAAGGAGACGGCAAGCTCAATCCGTCGACCTTTATACGGATTTACGAGGACTACACCAAGGACAGCGATAAGAAGGACCCCAATAACCGGAAGCACCCTAATGTGGACTGCGATCATTGTTACGAAATCTATTATCCCGGGACGGACGATGAGCGCCACACTACCCAGCTCACCGCAGACGAAGATAGCGCCCTGATCGTATCACCGGACACGAAACTGTTTGGAACAGACATTTCCTTCAACAAACTATACATCACGGCCAAGCTTGGCAGCACGAATGTCGAAGTGGGAAGCTATTCAGAAGTTGGCACGGATAAGACCACCACTGGTCAAACGGGCACCGCTTTCGAATCAGCACAAGATATCGAACTAAAAGTCGCCAGCTTGTCTGATCTGTCACAGGACATCCTCCGGGGTGCTTACTGTTTCGATTCCTCAGGTAATATTAATGCGGAAGCTCAAGGTTGCCCCGAGAATAAGGTTAATCCTAGGGAGTTTGATTTCTCAAGCAAATCCGACATTTCAATCGCAGAGAACGAAGCGCGCAAACAGGAGGAGGGCAGCCAGCTTGCCCCGGGGAATGCCGCTGCGCCACCTAAAGCCGGTGCCCCACCTAAAGTCGCTCCCCCACCTAAAGTCGCTGCCCCACCTAAAGCCGGTGCCCCACCTAAAGTCGCTGCCCCACCTAAAGCCGCTGCGCCA
>Ga0209039_10001300_pt1 | contig 23619 bp, 12 predicted proteins | sample BogFormECP12_OM1_FD_188238 | JGI IMG/M metagenome (GOLD analysis project Ga0209039, IMG submission 188238) | Bog forest soil microbial communities from Calvert Island, British Columbia, Canada - ECP12_OM1 (SPAdes) (version 2) | ecosystem: Environmental > Aquatic > Freshwater > Wetlands > Bog ... | reverse complement strand
GGAGACCTGGACCAATTGGGCGCTGATCCGTACCCGCTGGCCCTGCTTGCGGATGCTGCCTTCGAGCACCGCGGCCACGTTCAACTTCTTGCCAATCACACGAAGGTCCTCGTTCTTGGTTCCCGCAGTGGCTCGGATGGCCAGAACCATCATCCTCGCTTGCCCGGAGGAAGCCGTGGGGTCGCCAGTATGCGGAAACCGGAGCCTACGATAAGGCTCGTGCCGAGTTGTCTAAGCTTTTGCAATCGGATCCGAAGAACACAAAAGCGCCAGGGCAAATGGATAACTTGCTATTGCCCGGGTTCCTCGATAATCAAAATGCGATCTACTGCCAGGTCGTGGAGTGTCTGTTTGATGCCGCTGGGCCAGCGGATTTCCAAATCCTTGATGCGTTGATTCTTCCCTAAACCAAAATGCACCCGGCTGTCGCTGGAGGAGGCATAGCCCACCGCAGTGGTCACTTCGTTCCACTGCGAGCGGCCGTCTTCGGTCGTGATGTGAATCTGTGCGCCGATCCCCATGCGGTTACTCTTGGTGCCCACCAGCTTAAGGAGGACCCAATGGTTGCCCGTGTCGGAGATGTTGTGAAAAAGCTTGACCTGGCCTCCAAGTACAGAAACGACCACATCCACGCGGCCATCGTTGTCGAGATCGCCGAAAGCAGCGCCGCGGTGGGCCGCTTCCAGTTGGAAATCTGGCCCGGCCGCAGCGCTGACCTCCTGGAACTTCCCGTTTCCAAGATTGCGGAATATCGAGTTTGATTCCGGATATTTCCGGGTCGGAATCAACTCGCTGATGTTGTCGAGCACGTTCGCCCGGGCAACGAACAAATCCTTCCAGCCGTCGTTATCGAAATCGTAAATCCCGTTGCCCCATCCTGACATTCCGGTGGTTGGTTGCAAACCACTGGCCCACGTCAGGTCGTCGAAATCCCCGTGACCGCTGCTAATCAGCAATGGGAAACTCTGGTGCTCGACCGCGGTGTACCAGATGTCGGGCTGTCCATCGTTGTTGACATCGCGGAAATCAGATCCCATGCCAGATAACGTGGACCCGTCAGGCGCGTAGGCAACGCCTGCCGCCACGCCCACTTCCTCGAACCTCTTCCCGCCAAGGTTGTGGAAAAGGAACGCAGGAGTCGTATCATTCGTTACAAAAGCGTCCAGGAACCCATCGCCGTCATAGTCCGCGAAGGAAACGCTCATGCCCTTGCCCATGTGCCCGGCGATCCCCGTTTCCTGGGAAACGTCGGTGAATGTCCCGTCGCCATTGTTGCGGTAGAGCGTGTTGTGCAGGGAAGCATAGACTGTGGGATGGCAGTAGGCCCGCATCCCGTTCTTAAGCGCGCAGTAAGGATCTTTGTTGACTTCCCAGACGCAGTAGTTGACCACGAAGAGATCGAGCAACCCATCATTGTTATAGTCGAACCAGCCCGCGCCCACGGACCACATCTTCTTCCCATTCATCTGAGCGCCCGCGAGCCCTGCCTTCGCGGTCACGTCCGTAAATGTGCCGTCGCCATTGTTATGGAAAAGTTGGTTGCCCGTGACGTTGGCCAGAAACAGGTCGGGCCGTCCGTCGTTGTCGTAATCGCCTACCGCGACTCCCATCCCGTAGCCCGCTCCGGCCAGGCCCGCGCGCTCCGTAACGTCGGTGAACGTGCCATCGTGGTTGTTGCGAAACAGCCGGTTCCAGTAGGCGGGCGATTCTTTCTGGAGCGAAGGAACGGCCGCGCCGTTGACCAGATAAATATCCAGATATCCGTCACCGTCGTAGTCGAGCAGCCCGACCCCGGCGACCATGGTTTCAACCTGATTCTTGTTCGCGGTCGGCGAGTTCTGGGTAACAAAGCGAAGGCCGGCCTTGGCTGCGATTTCTTCGAACTTGATCGTCACTGGATTGCCCGGTATTGGGCCGTAAGGATTCGCCCGGCCCGCCGGGAAAGGACTGAATAAGAGGCTGAAGGCGAGAATGAAAGTCAGATTACGCATGCTGTGTCCGTAGCCAGGCTTTCTTCATTCCTTGTTGCGCTTCCTCATTCTTCATTAACGTCTTCCAGGCAAGACCGGTGCGCCGATTCTCAGCCTTCCATGAGCATCGTAATGGCGGCATCGATGTTGAGCACGTTAAGGTTATATCAGTTGGTCAGCGGGTCAAAGACATCGGCAAACCCATTTGCCCTGGAATGGATGGGTGCGGCGTTCGAAGTATGGGGCGGAGGAACGCATACCGAATCGGACAGGCGGAATCTCTGGATGCCCCAGAAGTCCGGCTATAGGAAGTCAGCCGATAATGGGGCAAAGATAGCCCACCAGGGAAGAGAGATTTGCAATAAAGAGAAACGGAGCAATATCGTAAAGCGTGCAAATGTTCGGATGATTCAGGCTGGAAATTGTCTTCGCTTCCCGCTCAAGGCGCTGCTTCCGCGCCGGATCTGCCGACATTTCTTTGGGCAGAATCCTGATTGCCATTCCATTGGCACAATCCAGCGTCGGCGGTGTTATTCCTGCCCCTCTTTGAGCTTCTTCAAGGCAGCGGCTGCGTCATCTTTACGGCCAAGCTTCTGGTACGCCCGTGCCAGCAGGAAGTACGCCTGATTCATGTGAGGGTCGAGCTGTACGGCGCGCTCGAGCTCGGGGACCGCCGCCTCGAATTTTCCGTTCTGAACCCAGGCGCTGCCGAGAGCCAACCGGGCGTCAGGCGACACAGGATCGATGCGAATCGACTCACTCAAGTAATGGATTGCGCGGTCATATTCTTGTGTGAACGTGTAGCAGACCCCCAGCCCATAGGCGACGTCATAGTTGAGCAGTCCTGCTTGTTCCGCCTTAGTATAGTAGCCGATCGCTTCATCGTACTTCGATTGTGAGCGTTTCAGGTTCCCGAGTTCCGCCAGCACTTCAAGGGAATTCGGTTTCGCATTCAGGGCTGCGAGGAATTCGTTTTCCGCCTCCGTCGGCCGGTCGGCGGCAAGCGCCGCTTCGCCCATAAGCTGGTGAACGCGGTAGTAGTCAGGGGCCATCGCAAAGAGCTTTTGGTATTCCTGCTGCGCTTGCGTCTTTGCGGCCAGCCAAAGGTAGTAGTGTGCGTCCACATTGCGCGGATCGGCAACCAGCGCCTTTCGCAATTCCGCGATCGCCTGCTCAGGGCGGTTGGTGGTCAGCTCTGCGCGAGCCAGCACCACATGCATTGCTGCACTGCCGGGATGACCGTTCAAGTACTGCCGCGCGATCTGCGAAGCGCGACCGTATTCACCGCGATACAGCGCGTGGTATGCCTCCGTCAGTTCCCGGGACTGCGCGCAGGCTGCGCCGCATAGGGTCGCAACCTGCAGAAGCAAGGCGCCAATCAGCTTCACTGTCAAACCCTGGTGCCGATCCTAGTTTCCTGAATTATCGAACGGCCTGATTTCGATAATACGGGACAATTCCTGGCTCTTCTCTTGGGCAGCCTTCTTGAGTTCTTCGACGCGTTGCGATTGGGAATCGCGGCGCGCATCTCCGATCTTGGCGTACAGCAATAGCAGATTAAGGTTCGCCTGATAATGGTCTGGACTGAGAGCAAGCGCGTGATCCAGTGCCCCCTGCGCTTGCCGATACTCCTTCTTCGCCAAAAGAGAGCGTCCCAGTTCTGCGAGCGCGTCAGGGTAATCGGGATTCGATTTCAATGACAGCTGTAATTCCTGGATCGCGCCTTGGGGGTCGTCTTCTTGGTTCAAAAGTCGCCCCAGATAATAATGAGCCGTGGATGCTGTTTCGGAATGGTTCGTGCTCTCGCGAAGCAACGGCAGCCCGGCTTCGTAATTCTTAGCTCTGACATAGGCCGCGCCGAGGGCCAACTTTCCCCGTGGGTCTTGCGGCTTGAGTTTTAGATACTTCTGGAAATACGGGATTGCCTGCTCCGGACCCTGCTCGAAAACGGAGACCGCTCCCATGGAGTAGTTGTACGCGGGGTTATCGGGATCGAGAGCAAGAGCCTTGCCCATTGCCCTTTGGGCTTCCGCGAGAAGATTCAATTGCAGGCACAGGATACCAAAATAGTACGGAATCGTGGCGTCCTTTGGGTCCAAGTCCTCGGCGTGCGCCAAGTAACCCAGCGACCCTTTGTAATCCTTTTGTTCTTGCCCAACCCGCGCCAAGTCAAGAAGGATGCCGGTCGAGGAAGAACCGAGACTGGAAGAGGCCTGTTCCAAGGCGCTGCGCGCGTCTGAGAGTTTTCCAGTCTTTTCGTAGGCCAGCCCCAGCGTGCGCAGAGATTGGCCAGAGAGCGTCCGACGCTTAGCCAGAGCTTCTTCCAGTCCGACGATGATATCCTCGCGTTTGGCCGAGGCCAGCACGGGCGCAATCATTTGCGCATCGGCTTCGGAAAAATCGGGGCCGGAACGCAAGCGAGCCGCACACTGATCGGTGTGCATCCGGTCGCCAAGACCAGCCAGGTCTGCGCAACGCACCGCTAGCGCCTGGCTGCTGTCTTGGCTGTCAGGCGGAAGATGGGACAAATACCCCTGCGATTTCGCGTACCGGCTTTGCTCCATCGAGAGCACAGCGGCCTGGTAGTTCGCTTCAGCATTGGCAGGATCGAACTTAAGCAATTGCTCGTATACGGCAAGCGCTTTGGCCTTGTCTTTCGGGTCCCGGCCGGCGTTCTCTTGATAAAGACGCGCCAGATTCAAGTAGGGAGCAGTGAAGGTCGGGGTGCGGCTTATAGCGATCGCGAAACTTCCTTCTGCGCCGGCGTAGTCTCCTTTCTTAGCCTCGATGACTCCCAGCAGGTTGTCGAGACCGGAATCGGTCATTCCCTTCTGCGCCTCATAAACCTTCTGCCTGGCAGCATCAAGGTCATCCCGGTCGATAAGATCTTGGATCTCTATAATGACTTTTTCCCGCTCGGTTGGGGAACTGGATTGGCAAAGAGCTGAATTGCTAGAGAGCGCGAAGCCGCAAAAAACGGCCAACAGCAGCGCCACATGTGACCAGCAGGAATTCATACCCTCATTCACGGGATCAGGGGGACGCAGAAGGTTCAGCTGATTCTATATCGCTGCCGCCGTGCCGAGAAGTAAAATGTCCCCTGGGATGAATCGAACCTGGATCCTTGCTGCGCTGGTCCCACTTTTTGTATGCGCTGGTCTCTCTGCGGGCCAGGACGCGACGTTGCCTGGTCAGGAGCAACTTGCCGAGGGAATTGCAGCGCTGAGGGCGGGTGACCTGGATTCCGCCGAGAGGATTTTCACTCTGGCCTTGCACCAAGGTGTAAGATCCCCCCTCGTCTATCACAATCTGGGCGTTATTGCGCAGGAGCGCGGTCAACACGAGCAGGCCGTTGCAAGATTCCGTGAGACCCTGCAATTGCAGCCAGAGTTTGGCCCGGCACACTTGCTGTTGGGCGTCAGTTGGCTGGCGCTCGGCAAGAATGCAGAAGCCGCCCGTGAGCTAAAGATCGCGGAGAAACTGATGCCAGCCGAGCCGCAGGTACATTTGCAGCTGGCCCGTGCCTACGACGCTCTGGAGGAGCATTTTGCTGCGATCGATCAGTATCGGCAACTCACCAGGCTGGCGCCCGGAGATGCCGAATATGTGTATTTGTTGGCCAGAAGCTGGGCAGAGCTTTCTCGGTCATCGTTGAAGGAGATCGCCAAGCTCGATTCCAACTCCGCGCGTCTGCACCAGGCGCTCTCCCAGGAACTTTAGGACCAGGGGAAGTATGATCAGGCATTGACGTCTTTTCAAAAGGCGGCTGACGTTGACCCCAAGCTTCCCGAAATTCATTTGGCGATGTCGCTCATCTATTTGCAACAGAAGAAATACGATGAAGCGCTTGCGGAGATCGAACGCGAGTTGTCCCTGGTTCCTGACAGTCAGGCGGCCCTGGCGACGAGAGCGAAAATTGCAGCGGCCAAGCCGGCTTCTGCCCCTTAGGAAACGCAATGCTCCGTAATTCCCGGCCGTCGAAACGGGTGCGCGCACTGATTTTCCAGGTCCTGCTCACCGGATGGCTTTCGCTTCCGCTCGTTGCGCAACAAGCCCCGGAGACCGAGGCGTTACCAGTATTGGGCGCTCCGGGATCGCTCGCAGAGCTTCAGCTTGAACCCTCCCGGAGAGATGAATTGGAGAGCGCTTTGCAGCGCCGTGACTACAAACGCGCCGAGACCATTCTGCTAGAGGAGACGCAACGTGTCCCAAAGTCGGTCCGCACCGCCAGATTCTATACCCTGATGGGACATATACTTTTCCTCGACGGCCAGTACCTCAATTCGGCAATTGCGTGGAAGAAAGCCGAAGCGATCGCTGCGCTTGACGATCAGACCAGATTTTCGCTGGCTATGGCCTACCTCCGCCTTAACCGGCGGGACTGGGGGCGAGACGAACTCCAGAGACTTTCCCGGGGCGATCCCCAGAACCCTCTCTACCTCTACTGGTTGGCCAGGCTGGACTATGATGCACGGGTATACGCCACAGCCATAAGCAGGTTACAGCGTGTGATTGAGCTCGATCCAAACATGATGCGCGCCTACAACAGCCTGGGGCTGTGCTATGACTCCCTGGGCCGGTTTGACGAAGCCATCCAGAGCTTCACCCGCGCAATCGAGCTCAACCGTAAGCAGGAGCACCCTTCCGCGTGGCCGTCCTTGAATCTCGCCGTCTCCCTCATATCGCTGAATCGCCTCGATGAAGCTGAAACGCGACTGCACGAAGCCTTGCGCTATGACCCCAGGTTTCCTCAAGCTCACTACCAGTTGGGGCGGGTGTTAGAAAAGGAAGGAAAACTCGAAGAAGCCATCGCTCCCCTGCAACGGGCTATCGAGTTGGATCCTTCGTATCCAGAGCCTCACTATACCCTGGGTAGAATCTATCAGCGACAAGGGAAGCGAGAAGCAGCGCAAGAACAGTTCCAGAAGTTCAAGAAGTTGAGAGGGGAACCTTCCCCTCTACAGAGTGCCCAGCCACATTAGGGCCGATTCAGAGTTGCTGTATCCAGCTCGTGTAGGGGCGGACGCATTCGTCCGCCCAGCCGAGCGAAGCTCGGCAGCTGCCTGCCGCAAGGAAAACCCGCCACTCACGATTCCGTGAGTGGCGGGTTCAAGCAAAAGCGGGCCGGCCTAGAACTCAATTCTTCCGGCCACCTGTATGGTTCGGGGCTGGCTGACCACGCCATTCCACGTCCCGAAAGGCGCGGACGCGTTAGGGGTAATATCACTGTTAAAGGACGTATCGCCTCCGAAGTTCTGCATTTCGTCATTGACAAAGAAATGGGCGTTCAAGGCATTGAAGAAGTTCGCGCTGAACTTGAAGGTCACCCGTTCAGTGATCTTTGTGTTCTTGGTCAACGAGAAGTCCAATTCCTTGAAGTTGGGCCCACGGAGATTGCTGATGCGGCGCCCATACCCCGAATAGCCTATTGTCGCGAAGCTACTGTAGGGCTCGAATGCATTGACATTGAGCAACGGAGCAGTGGGTTGGGTCAACCCGCCCTTGTAGGGATTAAAGTGATTGGGGTCTTGAAGGAACGAATTCACTCCCGGGATCAGGCCGGGTATGCAGGCTCCTACGTACGACTTGCAGACCCCGTTATCGCGGAAAAAGAACGGGATGCCGCGAGAGTAGCGGTAAATCGGACTGATCTGGAATCCCCCCACAACCCTGTCCAGGGCCCCGCCCTTATTCAGAAACGGCTTGTTGTGGCCGAAGGGAAGGTCATAGACGAAGGCAGCCGACACGACTTGCGGCACGTCGTCGGACGCCAGAGTGCGGGAGCGAGAGCGTTGGTAGGGCGAGACAATTCCATACGAGCCGTTATAAATGCCTTGTGTTGATTGCGTATTGGAGGCGGCATCTTCAATGGTCTTGGAGTTGGTGTACGACAACAGCATGTAGATGCCTTTGTCGAGGCGGCGCTCCACACGCCCCTGGAAAGAATGGTAGATAGAGTTGCCGACATTCTCGTTGAGCCCGGCCAGAGTGCTGCAATACTGCGGGTAGGGCAGCAGCGCTTGCCCCACCGTGGCACAAGACACTTGTGAGGCCCATCCCGGGTAAGGCTCGGGAACCCCGCTGGAAGGATCCCACGGGTTTGGAAGGTTTGCCCCATTCGCGATCACACGGGGATCGTTCGGATTGAGCACATTGAGCGGCTGCAACGCCGAGGACAGGTGGGTGCTGTGCGCTCCGACATAAGCCGCGCTTACGACCGTCTTCCAGGGTAACTGCCGCTCGATTGTCAAGTTCCACTGTTGCGCCCGCCCCCGTTTGTTGGCGTTAAACGGTCGGTAGAGCGGGGATAACCCATTGTCAAAGCCAGGTGTGAGGGTCGGCGCAAGGCTGGGGGGAGTGGGGTAGCCATTCGCCGGCACGCCCGCTGCCACGCAGAACGCGTTACCAGGCGTCAGACACATCGCGGGAATGACTTGTCCGGTGCTGTTGAGGCCGGGACTGCCGACGGCGGAGTTGACGTTATAGCCGTCCAGGCTATTCCCCCCACTCCAGCCCGGATAGAATGCCTGGCCAAAGAAGATGCCGTATCCGGCACGAACCACCATGTTCGGTCTCACCGCGTAGGCTACACCCAGGCGAGGCGCTACCCCCGCATGATCCACCTGTTCTGGGTAGGGCCGGCTGGAGCTGGCGAAGGCCAGGGCTCCCAAAAGATTTCCCGCGTCGGGATTGGCCAAAGTTGGGTCGAAAAATGAATCGTGGTTGTATTTTTCCCGCGTCGGAGTTTCCATATCCCAGCGCAGTCCATAAGCCAGTGTCAACTTGGGAGTGGTACGCCAGGTATCGCCAAAATGGACCGCCCAGCCTGTTTGCCGTATATAGATCGCCGGTACATTGTAGTAACTCACGCTGGCGCCGTTGGCTGCGCCGATAAAGAAATCAGCATTGCCATTGCCGCTTGCGGTGCCCACGTTGTTATTGGCAGTCACGCCCCCAAAGTAGAACGTGCCGCCTTGATTGGTCCCCCCATGGGCGTTTCCTTGAGGGGAGCGCCACTCGACGCCAGCCACCAGAGTGTGGCTTCCCACCACCCGGCTGATAATATCGTTGATCGCATAGGTCGGACGAGTGCTGAGGTTGTGCCCCGGCGGGCCGCTAACTTCACCCAATTGCAAGCTGCCAAAACTGAACACGGGAAGGTAGGAGGTCGTGTTGGCCACGCCCGGCACTGTGGGCATTTTCACGTTCGTAAAGGTATCGGCCGACACGATATCCTCGTAGAGGTCCAGGTAACCCAGCGTAAAGTGATTGGTCGTCTTCACCCCAAATGCGTGCTCCCAGTTGAAGCGATAGACCCCGGAATGACCCGGCTGCCCCTGCGCGCTCGAAATGGGAGTGGGAAGGGCGCCTACCAGATTGGAGGTGTTATATCTACGGTAGAACGAGAAGGAGAAGCGATCCCATTCCCCCCAGTTATCGTCAATACGGAACAGATAGGCATTCGACTTGGGGTACAAGGTGGTGGGAACCGCGTAAGGCACCAGGTAATTGTTCGATGTTCCGGAGTAGGTTGGCGTCGGGAGCTGCGCCAGCCACGCTTGCGCGATTGGATCCTCAAGGTTCGGACAAATCACGTTGAGCACGCCATTACAACTGAACTGGTTGCCGGTCCGCGGGTCGTAGATTGGAATCAGGTTCCCAGTATTGGGGTCCAGGTTGTCCGTAAAGTCGCCCCCCCGTTCCAGCATGGTGGGGATTGTGAGTATCGGCCGCGTCGCTCCGCCGTTCAGCCGGTAGGGCTCCCAGTTGAAGAAGAAGAAACCCTTGTTCTTCCCTGTATTGAACCCCGGCAACTTTATAGGGCCGCCGATGTTGGCGCCGGCGTCCATCTCATGGTCAAAGGTCCTGGGCTGGCCTGCGGGCACCCCCCACTGTCTCGCATTCAATCCGTCATTGCGCAGGTAAGCGTAGCCGGAACCGTGAAAACTGGTGCCGCCACTCTTAGTCTGGGCAACGATCTGACCCGAGGTGGTAAACCCGTACTGCGGCTCGTAGGTCGAGGTCACCACCTTGATTTCCGAAATCATGTCAGGGGAAACCGGAAAGTCAGCGTGGATGGCGACCATTCCGCTCTGGCTCAGGTACCCTTCCGCCATAGTGGCGCCATCGAGAATAGCTTCGTCGCCGCTCTGCTGGCCGCCGTTAATGCGGGCATTGTAGGCATCGCTGCCACTCGATGTGGTTACGCCGGGCAGAAGCACCGCCAGTTGCGCAGAGGACCGCTGGTTCTGATCGGCAATCGCGAGGGGCAGATCGGCCAGGGTTTGCGGTTCTATGCCACCCTGGACAGTTGCGTTGTCATAGTTGACCAGCGAGGTGCTCGCCAGCACTTCGACGCTTTCGGTTCCCGCACCAACCTTCAGTGTGACGTCGCTGTGAGCAGAAGCGTTGATGGTCAACACTATGCCGGTCTGCGTGGTGGTCTCGAAGCCGGTCTTGGCAACCTGCAAGCTGTAGATGCCGGGCTCCAGGTCGCGAAAGACGTATCGCCCTCCGGCGTCCGACTGGTAGGTCGCCTTAGACTTGCTGGCCGTGTTGGTTAGCGTCAATTGCGCGCCCACGATCACCGCGCCAGACGCGTCTGTGACGGTGCCGCTCAGATTGGCGTAGGTGCTCTGCGCGTAGCCCAGATTGGCCCCCATCACCAGGCCGACGCAAAGCAAAAAAAGAATGGCAGACGCTCTAGCTGCAAGTCTTGATATTGACACTGGGATTGCCTCCGCTAATGTAAAAAGCTTTGCTCCGTGACCATCTGCAACTGCGGAAAGGGTTTGCGTAAAAGCCGGCGAAGTAATCTCCTGATAGCCACCCTATCGACTCCCCTCCGCTCGGCTCCGGAAAAAACTCGGAATAATTCTTAAAACAAAGTATTCACAATGATTCGAAAGCCTATCCGCAACAAATCGACATTGTCAAGAACTATTAGTAGTTTAATATTACAGCGCCCTCCGGTTACTGTTGTCGCCGAGCACGCGGCTGCAATTCGGATGTGTGGGCAGCCAAGGACGTCGTCTGCTGGCGACGATTGATCAGAACTATGGCGTCGCGCAGCCGTGCCTGGTGAACCAGATTCCCGGGGTTGCCGCAGGCGTCGGTTCCCGCCGCTGGCCGCCACCGTGCTTCTGCCGCAAGCCGCGGCAGTGTCGTGCACATCAGAACCAGAACCACCAATCTCGGGCTCTGGTGCTTCGAGGCTCGTTGTGCCCCGCTGCCCAGCAGAGCATCGGGGGGTTCATCGCATCATGATCGCTTCGTAATCCACGATAGTCACTTAAGCTAAGATGTTAATAAGCGCATGCGTCTCCCTCGTCGCCAATTTCTCGGCTTCTCAACGGTGCTTTTCGGAACCTCATTACTGGAAGCGCTCGCCCGGCCTCTCAGCAGGTGGACGCGGCCGCTGGCGCTCGATACCGCCGCCGTGCCCAATGCCGACAGGGGCATTCCGGTGACCTACGTGGACGTGGCCAAGGAAGCGGGCCTGACTGTTCCCAATGTCTGGGGTGGAGTGGAACACAAGAAGTATATTGTGGAGACGAAAGGCAGCGGCATCGCGTTCTTCGACTACGATCATGATGGCTGGCTCGATGTGTACCTGACGAACGGCTTGCGGCTGAATGAGAAGTGGCCGGTGGGCCAGGAACCCAGATCACACCTCTTCAAGAACAACCGTGATGGCACTTTCACAGATGTGACCGAGAAGTCCGGCCTCGGGCAGGTAGGATGGCAAACGGGCGTCAGCGTGGGCGACTACGATAACGATGGCTGGGACGACCTGTTCTGCGGCTTTTGGGGCCACAATGCCCTGTTCCACAACAACGGCGACGGAACGTTCACCGACGTCAGCAAAAAGGCCGGCGTGTACAACGAGCGCGTCCGGTGGACCTCAGGCTCGACTTGGCTTGATTATGATCGGGACGGCTGGCTCGATCTTTTCGTCGCCAATTTCCTGGAGTTCGACATCACAAAAGTACCGCCAGCTGGCACCCAAAACTCTACTTGCATGTGGAAGGGGGTTTCTGTTCTGTGCGGACCGCGCGGCCTGCCGAGCGGCTCCAACATTCTCTACCACAATAATGGCGATGGCACTTTCACTGACGTCACCGAGAAGGCTGGCATCCAGAAGGCGGGGCCTCGCAATTCCATCAGTGCCGTCTCCTACGATTTCGATAACGACGGCTGGCCGGACATCTACGTGGCTGTCGATTCCGAAGCTAGCCTCATGTTCCACAACAACCGCGATGGCACCTTCACCGACGTCGGCTTGATGAGCGGCACCGCCGTTAACGACGAGGGACGGGAACAAGCCGGCATGGGGATCGGTGTGGCGGACTACGATGCTGACGGCTGGTTTGACATTTTCAAGACCAACTTCACTGATGATACCTGTGACCTCTTTCACAACGACGGCGACGGTGCCTTCAGCGATGTCACCTTCGCTTCCGGAGTCGGCGTGAACAACAATTACGTAGGTTGGGGCTGCGGTTTCGTGGATTACGATAACGACGGCTGGCCGGACATCATTCAAGTGAACGGTCACGTGTATCCGGAAGTCGAGCAGTGGTTTCCGGACGCCAACTTCAAGCAAAAGCGCGTCGTCTATCACAACGAAGGCAACGGGAAGTTCGAGGACGTGTCTGCTCAGATGGGATCCGGCATCGCCGAGCGCTACTCCAGCCGCGGCGCCGCCTTTGGCGACTTCGACAACGATGGCGGTATTGACGTGCTCGTATTGAATATGAACGATCCGCCCTCGCTCCTGCGCAACATCGGCGGCAACAAAAATAACTGGATCAAGATCAAGCTGATCGGCACCCACTGCAACCGTACCGCCGTGGGAGCCCGCGTGCGTGTACTCAACGGCAAGCACGCGCAAATGGACGAGGTGCACACCGGCGGAAGCGTCATGTCGCAGAGCGACCTGCGCCTGCACTTCGGTGTCGGTCAGGCGAAGACCATCGACCTGATTGAGGTGAAGTGGCCTACCACGTGGAAGACGGAAAAGTTCGCCAACGTTGAGGTCAACCAAATCCTGACGATCAAGGAAGGTGCGGGGATCATCAAGGCGGACAAGATCCAGTCGTGAAGACAGCTAGGGGCACGCCCTTCTGGGAAGTGATGACCAGGGCCCGGGATCTAGGGCTCGGTACAGTATGTCCGGCAGATCGCCAGGCCCTCGTGGGTGCCTCATGGCTTCGCCTGTTGCGCCGGTGCTAATCGCGCATGTCTCGCCCGATACACTTCTCCCATCCCGCCCGCACCGAGCGGGGAAATGATTTCGTAAGGACCGATCGGACCGTCTTCCATTCGCGCACAAAGAGAGGACTAAGCAGTGTGCGTTCAACCGATGGCAGCCAGAGCGCCCACATCTTCTTTGGAATGCTTCGTGTCCGAAACAGCGAATAAGTGAAGTAACACTTCTTCGATCCGCCTGCCTCAAGATGATCAGCGTCAGTGGTACCAGAAGCGGCATTCCGTTCACCTCGACTATCGGCAGGCGCAGCATGGCACCCCGCTGTCGAAGCACTCCAGATAGGATGACTCGGGTACTCAGGGCGCATCGACTCCTGCAACAACTCCTGGGAACCACCGTACCGCGTTATCGTGGTAGAGCTTGCGTAGGACAGGCTCCGGCAACTCGAGACCCTGAACCTTGCGGCCCTTAACCTCAACCGTTCTGTTTGTGGCAAAAAACTTCCAATCGCGGGCGTAGGTGTCATTCCATTCCGCGAGCGCCTTTTCCGTATCGTCTTTTGGCATGACCACCAGATCGGTCCCGTAGAGGACGCGGTCCTGGTATTTGATCAGGAACGCCCGCACCTTGTCGCGCGGCTGGATCATCAGGTATTCAACGCGGGCCGCCGTATCGACGGCAAAGTTTGGATAGCGATCGAAGCGCCTCGCGATCTCATCGACATCCGTTTCCATGCTGCCCAGATGCGCGCCAACTACCAGCAGCTTTGGATTTTCAGCGAGGAAGTGGTCCCGCGCCGCCAAGATAGTGGCTTTCGAGGGCCACTCGGGATGAGCGTAAGCGTATTCCTCGGGATGCTGCTGGTAGTACGCATAGTCGGGGCTGGCGGTGTTTGGGGGCTGCCAGCAAGAATCCGGCTCCGCGATGTGGGCGACTACGGTGCGATGGTGGGCGGCAATAGCCTGATAGATGGGTTCGAAGGCAGGGTCGTCGGGCATCACGTATTTTCCCGCTTTCGATTTCATCTCCATGCCCATGACTTTATAAATCTTCACAGCGATTGCTCCCGCTACGAAGTCGGCATCGAGCCGGCGGATCGTGCGCTGGGCGAATCCCGGATCTTCGAAGTCGTAAGGGCTAAAGGTTGTACAGAAAAGCGCCCGGCCCCCCGTGGCGTGGACGACCTTGAGCACGTCGCTCCGCTGCGGCTCCAACTCCTTGCCGAAGGGATCACGGTCATCGATCACAATGATGTCGAGAACGCGCAGGTTCAGACGCTTGAGGAAAGCCCCCAAAGCCGGGTCGTCCTTGTAAAGATGAACGTGCGCGTCAATAGGCGCCAGGGCGGAAAAGCTCGCGAGATCGGCCGCCGGTGGCAAGGCGGGTTTGGTTCCGTATGATGAACCCGAGAGGAGCACCGAGGCGAGCAGTATCAAGACGGCCAGCACAGTCGTAGCCAGGGACAGCAACATCCGCTTCGAGATTAGGGATATCAATTCAGCCCTCCAAATTAAAAGGTCCGAAACCTACATGCCAACTACCTTTCGGATTGTCTCCCATCTTGGGAGGGGGCGCCAATCGCGATCGGCACCCCATCGAATCCTTGCATCCTGTCCTCCGGCGGTCAGTATTCCGTGATCCTTTCCCCGGGAGTGGCTTGGCCAGGCCGTGTTTCCGGAGATACTATATCTCCGATACTTGCTAGAACTGGCAAATCGAGGTGAGTCGCGATTGACTCTCGCTACGAGAATAACGATTCATTACGACAAATTGCGATTACTTCCCACTCATCTCGAGGCGTATAGGGCTCAATGTAATGGACAGAACCAAGAGTCTGATACAAAAAAAGAGGAAAGCGAATACTGTATCCAGTGAAACCGTTCACCATGGAAAGTCTCTGAATGCTGAGCGAAGAACGGCAACGAGCAATCCTCGAGACGTTGGACCGGGACGGCCGCGTGCTAGTGGTGGATCTGGCCAAGCATTTCCAGACATCCGCGGTCACGATTCGTAAGGATCTAGGGGTCCTTCATGCCAAAGGCCGGATTCAGCGGACGCACGGTGGGGCATTACGGGTGCTGGAAGACCCAGCTTTGCAGGAAAAAGAGACGCTGCACCGCAAAGAAAAGTTACAGATTGCTGCAGCCGCGGCGCGTATGGTAAAGGCAGGACAAGTAGTGATCCTGGATTCGGGCACCACCACTACTGCCATTGCCCGTGCGATGCGGAACCTTCAGAACGTGACAATCATCACCAATGCAGTAAATATCGCTGTGGAACTCTCTGGTTTCAACCTGGACGTGATTCTGACTGGCGGTAATCTCAGGAAGAACGCATTTTCCCTCGTGGGACCGATCGCCGAAGGCGCCTTGCGCCGGTTGAGTGCAGACGTGCTCTTCCTCGGGGTGGATGGTTTCGATGTTGAATATGGACTCACCACTCCCAATCTCCTGGAAGCAAAGGTAAACCGCACGATGATGGACGTGGCCAAAGTAGTGGTAGCAGTGTGCGATTCCAGCAAGTTCGGGAAGCGCAGCTTGTCATTGATTGACCGGCCTTCTGCTATCCGACACGTGATCACCGACCGAGGTATTTCTAAAGCCGACCTGAACGCACTGAAACAGTCCGGGATAGAAGTGACGGTCATTTGACCCCGTGTCTCCAACCGGAGAAATCGATGCCGGCCAGCGATGTCAGGTTGACGTTGCAGTTTTACAGCCACGCCGTAAGCGAGGACTGTATCTTCCGATTCCGGCGCTGGTTCTAACCGTGCTCGTCCTGATTGGTTGCCGACATTTCTTGGCGGACTGGCATGAATTCTGGTGGCACATGCAACGATGTGTAGAAAAGTGCCCGCTGGCCCTCCCCCAAGCGCCAACGGGCAATCTGTTCTTGCAGTGATTGACGCGGTCGTGAGGGTCTAAACGTCTGGTCTCCCGCCACTAACCCATGACCGCATTCCGATTCGAACGGGCAGAGATTACCTATCGCCGGGGTGAGAATACTGTTCAATTTCATACGTTTTCCGAAAAGCTTGAGTCACACTTTGAGGGGTCAAGCCAAGGTTCGAGGCATAGCTACCCTCGACGATCCGAGTGCCAAATCTAGTGATCAGTCTTGCAACCGGACACTCGGGTGGGACTCCCGTCGATGATTGGCGAAATATCGCCATATCACTCAAAATCGCCATATTCGGGATTTCCCGGCATTCGCTGCCGTTTGTATCGAGGGCGCCATTTTGGGCTATTGCAAATCAGGCGGGTCAAAGGAGATAGCGCTTGAAGAATATTCCAGTTGGCGATCCAGACTGGGTCGTCAGCAATCGAGTAGTTTAAAGTCCCCTGACGCGGTACAGGACGACCCCATGCGATGGCACAACAGCACTGATGGCGCTGCTTGTTTTCTTCGTCTCGCCGGTCCACAGGTCGTGTAAGGAATAGCCGCTTTCGTTTTCGGGGAGGCCTACGGTGGATGCTGGAACGGAGACTTCCTCTGCCTTCCCGCCGGTGTTGAACAAACCGACGATCGTGTCTCCGTTCGGTTCCCTCTTGGCGAACACCTGCTGGTTGCCGGTATTGAGCACCCTTTTCGCGGCGATCGAATCCTGGTCGACAGCAAGGACTGCGGAGTTCTCCAGGTATTTCTGCAGATCCGTTGGGTCGAGGTGAGTAAGATCGACGCCGAGGATGAGGGGTGCCGCCCCAAGGGCCCACAGGCTGATCTGAGTCTGGCGCTCGACCGGAGTCAGCCCGTCGTTGCTGCCATTTCCTACCTCGATGGAGTCATAGTCGTTGAAAGCGCCCGGACCAGCGTAAGGTTGCCACTCCGCCACGTAGTTGAAGCGTTTGGCAACGTCGGCCCAGCTGGTCAGCGGGTAGCTGCTACCGCCCTTTTCGCAGCGATAGCATTCGACGTCAGGCGCGAATTCCCATTGATTGGCATACTTCATCAATGTCGGGGCGATAGCGATTGTAAAGTTCCCCTGCGTGACGTCCAGGACCATGGGCCGCCCGCTTTGCCGTATAGCATTCGACCATGCCTTAACGTCAGCAGCGTTGCTGTCTTTCATGCCGTCAATTTTGATGTAATCGACACCCCACGCCGCGAGCATATTTACCCATGAATTTGTATACTCCTGCGCTCCAGGCTTGTTGTAGTCAATGCGGACCATGCCCTTGCAGTTGTAGTTGTTCTCCTCTACAGACGGGTCCGCAATCTGGGCAGCCGTGTACGATGTGCCCTTAATGGGCGTGTTCCGGCTGACCGCCTGCCTGGAAATACCCGGCGTGACATAGGTTCCGAACTTCATCCCGAGGCTGTGAATGTAATCAGCAACCACTTTGATGCCATCGGTATCTCCGTCGGCCGGGAATGTCGATGAGTCTGTCATCCAGCGGCCATAAGAATCGACATTTGGACCTTGCGGTCCCGGACACTGATACCAAAAGTCGTCGAGATTTACGTACTGGTACCCGATTGTCTGCAATCCGGAATCATGCAGGGCGAGCGCCTGAGCTCTCATTTGGGCTGCCGTGGGATGCTGGCGGAGGAAGCTCCAGCTACTCCAGCCGAGAACGGGCGTGCGCTCGAGACCATTATCCTCTGCGCTGGCGTGGTGCAGGATCCCGCCCGCCAACAACGCGATCAGCAGTACTGCCCTTAAGCTGTGTGTCCATTCCCTCAAGAAAATCATCCCTTTCCTGTATCACAAGCGGGGCGACAAAAACAACTACGCATGTGCAAGCGGTGGCACATAACTGTATTCGTGATTGCTCTTGCGGCCCGTGGAGCATCCTGGTCAATTGACGATCGCGGTAGGGACAACCATTGCTGGTTGCCCATCGCCCCAAATCAAAATCCCACACAGCTCCACCCGGCGCACCACGCGCCCAGCGCCCACCGCGCCCGTCCCCGCGCCGCACACCCTCCCCGGCTCCCGCCAGCCTTGCTATTACTACTTAGTTACTATAGCGGACGGACTTTTGTTCTCCTGCCTCCTATCCCCTCAAGCAAATGACGGGGCTGTTATGGCACAAGGGCAAAATACTCCACCCGTACCCCAGGGGGTATGCGGGGAGGCGATGCGACTTACGGATAGGGGAGTGCGGCCTCTCCTTTCGCTAGGTTGGTGATGCGACTGATCTCAACCTACCGCAAAAGTGGGCGCCTTTTTATATTGCGTGAAATCGCGTCAACCATGCCTGGGCCGTGTGCAAGTTCATGCACATTGGCAATGTGCGCGGTGCGCAGGGGTGGGTGCGCCATCACTCTCACGCTGTGGAATCGTTGCGTTTCTCAGCTACTGGGCTATTCATCCACATTTCATGCAATATTCAGAGGCCGTTCATTGCAAGGACACTCCACGACGTGAGACACAAGTTTGTCATGGAGTGTTGCGTGCGGCTCAGGGGAAGGCAATGGGATGCTTCTCGCCTCTCCGAAGAGCAGTTCCCGTCAGTTGAGACGCAGCACCCCCTGAGGCGAGTACCTATCCGGAATATGGCCCGGTGGCGACGCTTCTTGAATCGAAGTGTCGCGAATGTGCTTTTCCCCCGGTCCGAAGCCGTAACTCATCTCCGAGGAGAAACCCCATGTCGCGCATGAACGATGTGTCACGGGTAAGCATTGGTCTGTGTTTAGGTTTGTTGCTGTTGGTATGCGCAGTGCCTTTGTCGGGACAGCAAGCGGCGGTCGCCAGCAGTACGAGCAGCACAGCAGTGGTGCCGCCGCTGGTCAGCTTCAGCGGCGTATTGACTGATGTGAATGGCAAGCCGCTGACCGGCGTGGTGGGAGTCACGTTTGCCCTGTACAAGGACGCGCAGGTAGGGGCCCCGCTGTGGCTGGAAACCCAGAACGTGTATCCGGACAAGACCGGGCACTACACGGTGCTGCTGGGATCGACGACGAGTTCCGGGCTGCCACCAGACCTCTTTGTGGCCGGAGAAGCGCGTTGGCTGGGAGTGCAAGCGCAAGGGCAGGCGGAGCAACCGCGAGTTTCTCTGCTGAGTGTGCCCTATGCGTTGAAGGCGGCTGACGCCCAGACGGTGGGAGGATTGCCGGCATCCGCATTTGTTTTGGCGGCTCCGCCCAATGCGAGCAACGCCAGCGCAGCCAGTGCGAGCGCGGCGGTGCAGCCAATGGCCACAGGGACGACCCCGGTGACCACGGCCGGCGGCACGGTCAACAAGCTGGCCAAGTTCGATGCCACGGCCGACGTCACCAGTTCGCAGATCTTCGACAACGGGACGAACGTGGGCATCGGCAACACTGCGCCCGCCGCCAAACTGGACGTGAGCGGCGGCGGCATCGTCCGCGGACTGCTGCAGTTGCCGCCTACCGCTAACGCAACGTCGTCCTCGGGCACGAACTCCAATGCGCTCGATCTGACTGCATCATCATTCAGCAGCGCACTGTCGCAGCCGGTGAATCAGCATTTCCGCTGGCAGGCCGAACCGGTAGGTAACGACACTTCCTCGCCTGCGGGCAAGTTGAACCTGCTTTACGGGCTGGGCTCGAGCACCCCAAGCGAGACTGGGGTGTCGATCACCAGTGGCGGCGCGCTAACGACACGTGGCCTATCATTGCCGGCAAGAGGAACTACCTCAAGTACAAGTACAGCTGGCTTCAGTTCACAGCCGTTGGATCTGTTTGCCTCATCCTGGAATACCTCCGGGACACCAGCGGCGGTGAGTGAGCATTTTCGCTGGCAGGCCGAGCCGGCGGGAAGCGACACGGCTTCGCCTTCCGGCACGCTGAACCTGCTCTACGCGACAGGGACAGCCACGCCCGCCGAGACGGGCCTGAAGATCGCCAGCAACGGGCGGATCACGTTCGCGGCCGGGCAGACGTTCCCCGGCACAGGCACGGGCAACGGCAGCGTAACCAGCGTCGGCTTGACCGCGCCTTCTACCGATTTCCTCGTGACCGGCTCGCCGGTGACGAAGAGCGGCACGCTAGGACTCGGCTGGATCACAGCCCCGGACTACAACAACACACCGAACGCCATCGTGAAGCGCGACAGTTCGGGCAACTTCAGCGCCGGGACAATCAATGCTGCCACCAGTTTCAACCTCGGCGGCAATGTCTTCGACCAGGGCAATTACGCGAACTTCAACGCGTTTCTCGGGTTTGCGGGCAACGCCACGATGACGGGCACGGCCAACACCGCTGTCGGCTATCAGGCGCTTGCCTTCAACACGACAGCGAACGACAACACGGCCAATGGCTACACGGCGCTGCGCTCGAACACCGCGGGCGGCAGCAATACGGCCAGCGGCTTCGGCGCGCTCTACGCCAACACGGGAGGCGCCAACAACACCGCTGACGGAGCGGCTGCGCTCTACTACAACGTCGCGGGCTCCTACAACACCGCCCTGGGCTACATGGCCGGGCCGGACCAGAACTCGACAAGCCTGAGCAATGCCACGGCGATTGGAGCCAATGCCGTGGTCAGCCAGAGCAATGCGCTGGTGCTGGGGTGCGTCAACGGAGTCAATTCCTGTCCGGCGGCGGTCAATGTGGGCATTGGCACGGCGAAACCCGCCTACACTCTGGATGTGCACGGCAGGGGGAACTTTACCGGACCAATCACGTTTGCCGCGGGACAAACGTTTCCCGGCGCGGGCACGATCACGGGAGTGACGGCGGGAAGCGGGCTCTCCGGCGGCGGCACCAGCGGCAGCGTGACGCTGGCCAACACCGGATTGCTTTCGTTGACCGCCGGAACTGGGATCACGGTGAGCGGCGGGCAGACGCCCACGATTGCGATCAATACATCCGCAGTACCACAACTGACGACGGCCAACACCTTCACCGGCAATCAGGCGGTGAACGGCACGCTCAGCGCAACCGGCGTGATAAGCGGCAGCAGCTACCAGATCGGCAGCAACCTGTTCGCCTTCGGCTCGTACGCGTACTACAACGCGTTTCTCGGGTTTGCTGCGAACACGACGATGACGGGCATCGCCAACACGGCTACCGGCGTAAACGCGCTCCGCGCCAACACCTCCGGCAACAACAACACCGCCGCGGGTACCCAGGCGCTCTACTCCAACACCACGGGCAACTACAACACCGCCGCGGGTACCCAGGCGCTCTACTCCAACAGCACTGGTGGCGCCAACACGGCCACTGGCGTGGCTGCGCTTTACTACAACGCCGGGGGGAGCGACAACACCGCCTACGGGTATGAGGCGCTCTTCTACAACACCACGGGCAACAGCAACACCGCCCACGGGTTTCAGGCGCTCCTCTCCAACACCACGGGCAACTACAACACCGCCAGCGGCTACCTGGCGCTCGTCAACAACACCACGGCCTCCAACAACACGGCCGACGGCTTCGAGGCGCTGTATTCCAATATTACAGGTACCAGCAACACAGCTGGTGGCTATCAGGCGCTTTACAGCAATACGACCTATTCCAACAACACCGCCTACGGCTACCAGGCCATGTATTCCAACAACACGGGTGGCAGCAACACCGCCAGCGGGTATGACGCGCTTTACTCCAACACCTCGGGCAACAACAACGTTGCCGACGGCTTGAGCGCGCTTTACAACAACACCTCCGGCTCCCAGAACACTGCCATCGGCTATCTCACCCTGGGCGCCAACACCACGGGAAGTTACAACACAGCGCTGGGCTATGATGCCCATGTCGCTTCCGGCACCCTGACCAACACCACGGTGATCGGTGCCAATTCGCAGGTGACGCAGAGTAACTCGCTCATACTCGGCTGCGTAGTAGGGGTCAACAATTGCACCGGTGCCGTCAACGTTGGCATCGGCACTACCGCTCCCGCCTATGCGCTGGATGTCCAAGGCACCGGTAACTTCAATCAATCCGCCGCTAACGGATACGGAGTCTATGCGGTTGATGATGCCGCAGGCGGCGTTGGCGTATACGGCCGCGGTGCGGCCTACTCTGCCTACTTCCCCGGCAACGTCTACATCGGCAACCTCTCCAAGAACAGCGGATCGTTCAAGATAGACCATCCGCTCGACCCGGCGAACAAGTACCTCTATCACTCCTTCGTCGAGTCGCCCGACATGATGAACATCTACAACGGCAACGTGGTCACGGATAGGCGCGGGGTGGCCACCATCGAACTGCCCGACTGGTTCGAGGCGCTGAACCGCGACTTCCGCTACCAACTCACGGTGATTGGCCAGTTCGCGCAGGCTATCGTGGTGAAGGAAGTTAAGGACAATCACTTCACCATCAAGACCAACAAGCCGGGCGTGAAAGTTTCCTGGCAGGTGACGGGAATCCGGCAGGATGCCTATGCCAACGCGCACCGCATCCCGACCGAGGAAGTGAAACCGCCGCAGGAGCAAGGCCGCTACCTGCATCCGGAGCTGTTTGGTGCCGGTCCGGAGAAGGCCATCGGCATTCGTCCTCCGGAGCCATCGAAAGCGGATCCGGCGCAGACCGCAGCCTTAGCCCACTGAGAGCAGCCGCGGAACAACGCTGACGACAGACAAGCAACGCACGCCGCCCGCTGTCCGGGCGGCGTTGCTTTGTCTAGCCAAGCGCTTCGCCGTAACTTCTGTTATCAGATGGGATGAGTTCTACATGCCTTCTTTCGGCACAACAGCCTATGAAAACGGGTTAGGCTGGGGGAGCTGTGGACGTATGCGGTCGTTCGCCTTAATGGAGCCCGAGAGCCCCCGGATGAGTTTGACCCTGGATGCCGTTGAGAACAACGGACTGTCGCCTTCTCTTCGGAGAGGAGCACGCGAGGGAGACTTTCGCGATTTGTGCATCCTTGCGTGGCACGGCGGAAGGAGACAGCCATGGAAGTTTTGTATACGCGGTGCTGCGGACTGGATGTACACAAGTCCTCCATCACTGCTTGTGTTCTGTTAGCGCAATCCGGCAAACCGCTGAAGCACATTCGCCGCTTCGGATGCACGACTCGGGAGCTTCGTGAGTTGGTCGTGTGGCTAGAGGAGTTTGGCGTTGAGCACGTGGCCATGGAATCAACGGGTGTTTATTGGAAACCTGTGTGGAACGTTCTCGAAGGTCATTTTCAGATCGTTCTGGCAAACGCCCAGCACATCAAGGCAGTTCCGGGACGCAAGACGGACACGAAGGACTGTCAGTGGATCGCGGAACTTTTGCAACACGGGCTGCTGCGGGGCAGCTTCATACCCCCGTTGGTGATTCGCGATCTGCGTGATCTCACCAGGGCGCGAACTAGCCTGTCACAGGAGCATTCTCGTATTGCAAGCCCGATTCAGAAAGTTGCCAAAACCAAGTCAACCGATGGTGGACGCCCCCCGGGGCTTCCGCTGTTTTTGCGTACAGACTCCGCCACGAATGCAGAAACGAAAGGTGCCCACGACCCAACTCGCGGCCAGGCTCCGAGATCAACAACCCGGTTTCTGGCGTGCTCAGCCTTTCCATGCTTACTTTCTCAGCTCTTCTGTGCGA
>Ga0209039_10001299_pt1 | contig 23619 bp, 19 predicted proteins | sample BogFormECP12_OM1_FD_188238 | JGI IMG/M metagenome (GOLD analysis project Ga0209039, IMG submission 188238) | Bog forest soil microbial communities from Calvert Island, British Columbia, Canada - ECP12_OM1 (SPAdes) (version 2) | ecosystem: Environmental > Aquatic > Freshwater > Wetlands > Bog ... | reverse complement strand
CCAGCGCCTCGTCGACCAGAACCGCGTATCCGGCCATGACCAACCGGGTGGACGCCAAGCCCGGCGCGCCCGGACGGGTGCTGGCCGCGGTATCGGTAATCTCCAGCCAGCCGGCGCGGCGGCAGTCGGCGGCGCAGCAGTGCACCGCCGCATCATAGCAGCCGTCCACCCGCTCGACCCTGGCCCCCAGGGTGGCGATTGCGGCGACACGGGCAGTGCTAATCTGTTTCGGAACGTAGATGACGGCGGCGCACCCGGCCCGCGACGCCGCCCAGGCCAGCGCCCGGCCATGGTTTCCGTCGGTGGCTGCGGCGACGGTGACGGTGGCGCAGGACTCGCGGAGCGAACCGGCGATCACCTCAGCGGCGGTGACGCGCCGGCCGAGGCGGCGCGATAGCCGACCGGCCAGCAGCACGGCCAGCGCAAACGGCGCGCCGAGCGCCTTGAAGCTGCCGACGCCGAAGCGTGCGGCCTCGTCCTTGCAGTGGAGCCGGCTGACGCCGAGCGCCCGGGCGAGGGCAGGCAGTCCAACCAGCGGGGTGGGAGTGTAACCCGGCCAGCACGGGATCTCATCACCTGCGCGACGGCACGCGGCGGCCGGCAGCAGGCGGTCCTGCCTGTGGCTCCACGGCCGCTCCGGTCGCCAATGCGGATTGAGCAGCAGGGAAAGGTCGTTGCCGGCGATCCCCGCCGGCCGGCAGGGTAACCCGGCAGTCATAGGGCTCCCAGCGCGCGTGAGAACGCGGCGAGGAACAGCGACACCTCGTCGACGCCGATGGTCAGTGGTGGCAACAGCCGGATCACCGCGCCGCCGCGGCCGCCGACTTCGACCACCACACCTTCGGCAAACAGGGCTGCCTGCAGGCGGGCAGCGACCGCACCCGCATCGGCACCACCCGACTCCGCCATCTCCGCTCCCAGCATTAGTCCGAGCCCTCTGACCTCCGCGATCGCAGGATGTCCGGCGGTAAGCAGACTGAGGCGCTCGAGGAGCAGCGTTCCCGTCTGCGTTGCATTGGCAAGCAAGCCGGCCGCGACTATGAAGTCGATGGTGGCGCGTCCGGCGGTCATTGCGATCTGCTGGCCGCGGAACGTGCCGATGTGATCGCCGGGCTGCCAGACATCGAGCCGGCGATGGAACAGCAGCAGCGACAGCGGATAGCCGCCGCCCACGCCCTTCGACAGGCAGACGATGTCCGGTTCGATGCCGGCGTACTCGAAGGCGAACCATCGACCGGTTCGGCCCATCGCCGACTGCACCTCGTCTACGGCCAGCAGAATGCCGTGGCGGCGACACAACTCAGCCACCGCGGTCAGGAACGCCGGCGGTGCCACCACTGTCCCGCCTTCACCCTGCACAGCTTCGAGCAGCAGCATCCCCGGCCGGCCGATGCCCGAGTGTGGGTCTTCGAGCATCAACTGCAGGTTCGCCAAGCAGAACGCAGTTGCGGCTTCAGGCGTGCGGTACGGCGCGGGGAAGCGCAGCGGATAAGGATAAGGGCAGAAGTCCACCGCCGCCGGCCCGAGCAGGCCGACTTCGCGCAGCCGGCGCGACGAGGACACTGACAGCGCCCCCTGGGTCATGCCGTGGTAGCCGCCGGCGAAGGCGATCACCCCACGCCGACCGGTGGCGATCGACGCCAGCTTGAGCGCCGCCTCGATGCAATCCGAGCCGGTCGGCCCGCAGAAGTGCAGCTTATGGGTGGCGGCCATGTCGCCGGGCAGAATCGTCCGCAGCCGCTCGACGAAGGCCAGTTTGGCGGTGGTGAGCAGATCGAGCCCGTTCGTCACCGGGTCCGGGTCGGTTGCCACCGCTGCCCGCACCGCCGGGTGGTTGTGGCCAAGCACCATCACCCCGGCGCCAGTCAGGAAATCGAGGTAGCGCCGGCCGGCGGTGTCGATGAGCCAGGGCCCTTGGGCGCGCGCGAACACCGCCGGGAACGCGCGGACATAGCTGCGCGCAGAGGACTCCCACTCCGCCGACACGGCGATCGGATCGTCCGGTGCCGGGGCGAACTTCACGACACCACCGCTACGTCCGCAGCCACGCGGGCAAGTGCGCTCTGTGGACCCTTCCAACGCACCACCAGAATGGTGATGTCATCGCTCTGCGGCGTGTCGCCGGTGAACCGCCGCACCGCGCCAAGCAGGCTGCGCGCCACCGAGGCCGCCGAGGCGCCGGCATCGGTGCCCGTCAGCGTCGTGACGATCGCATCGACGCTGAACAATTCGTGCGCCGCGTTCATCGCCTCGTTTACCCCGTCGGTGTAAAGGACCAGCGCATCCCCCGGTGCGAGAACGATCTCGGCGGTGTCGTAGGCGTAGTCGGGCATGAAGCCGAGGGCGAGCCCGCCCTGCTTGGCCAGCAGCTCGGGCGAGCCATCGGCGCGCAGGCGCATCGGCAGTTCGTGGCCGCCGTCGGAGTAGGTCACGATGCCGGTTTCCAGGTCGAGCAGGCAGGCGAAGATGGTTACGAACATCTCCCCCGGGCTGTCGGCCGAAAGCTGGCGGTTGACCGAGACCATCACTTCGTCCAGCGGCAGATCGCGGCGCTGTGCGGCGTTCTTGAACAATGCCTTGGCGATCGCCATGAACAGCGCCGCCGGTACGCCCTTGTCAGAAACGTCGCCGATCAGGAAGAACAGGTGGCGGTCGTCGATCAGGAAGAAATCATAGAGATCGCCGCCGACCGCTTTCGCCGGCTCCATAAGGGCGTGCAACTCGAACTCTGGATGGCCCGGAAAGCCGAACCGGGTCGGCACGATTTGGCGCTGGATTTCCCGAGCCACCGCCAGTTCGCTGTCGATGCGTTCCTTGGCGGCGGTCGTTTCCGCCAGCAGTTTCTGCGCGCGGCGGAAGCTTTCGATCGCGCGGGCGAGGCGGCCGATTTCATTGTTGCCGGCCTCGGCCGGGCCCGCCACGGACGTGTTGCCGCGCACGAGGGCGTTGAGCACCCGGATGGCCGCATTGAGCGGTCTGAACGATATCTGGAGATACCAGTGTAGCGTCGCGAGGAACAACGCGATGATCGTCAGGGCGACTGCGTAGCTGAGCGCAGAGAGCAGTCGGCCGGTGCGCCAGCTGTCGGTTACGTCGTGTGCCGCTATCAGGATGGCCGCCGGCTTGTCCTCGCTGGCGGACCGCGGCTTCAGCGAGGCATCAAGCTGACCGCGGTCCGCCAGCGAGGACAAGCCAGCAAACAGCGGGATCAACGTGGCATCGAGCACGCTGCCGCGATCGAAGACGCGGTCCAGCCGCCCTTCCGGCGGCACAGTGCGCAGATCGATTGACTTCTGCAACTCATTCCAAGGCAGGTCGCCAACGAAGCGGATCAGCTGCCCGGTGGGGGAGACAAGGAATCGATCGTTCGAGATCATTCCGCTTAGCTCGAGCGGAGTTGTTGCCTCGGCGGGGTCGATCAACAGCGCCACGGCGCCGGCAGCCCCGCCGCGCCCAAAAATCGGTACCCCGACCGCCACTGCGATGTTGCCCCCGGCCAGGACGACCAGGCCGCCGGTCGGCTGTTGGGCGGTCAACACGTTGGCTAAGTTTGTGCCAGCCAGGAACCGGGCCGGCCCACCCGCCGTGCCACCCACCGAGGCGAACACCGTAGTGCCGTCGACACGCACGAGTTCAAGATCAGCATCGGAGACCCGCATGCGGACGCGGGCGAGCAGGTCCCAGAGGAATGGCGTAGGGTCGCGCCCCTCGGGCGGCGCCGCGCGACCACCCACTTTCGCGGCCTGCGCCACCGCCGCGCCGTGACTGGCATCGCTGGCCGGGTCGGCGATCGTGCGCACGACCCGATCGTCATCGGAGAACCTATCGATCTCATCTCCGAGTTGGCGTAGCACGGCGCTGATGGCGCCATTCCAGGCGTTGCGGTCACTGGCGATCTGGGCCTGTTCAAAGCGGTGCTCAGCCTCGGACTGGCGTATGCGTCCCTCGAACATGAGGATGGCGGACACCGCAACGAAGCAGCACGACACCATCAGCGTCAGCCGGGTGCGCAGCGTCATGGCAACGACTCCCCGGCGGGAGGCGCCAGCAACAGGGCCGGACCGTCGGCTTCCTGCCGCCACCCGAAGCCTTGCGCGCCGGCAGCGAGCCGCGCAGCCAGTGCGCCGGTATCGGCGAACGGGACGGCAATGGCGCGGGCCAGGTCGAGCGGCGGGTCGCCGGCAAGGTCATGCCACAGCAACAGCCGCAGATGGCCGGCGTCGAACATCGGCCGTAACGCCCGCGCCCGCAGACCAAGCGACAGGCAAGTGCGCAGGCTCGGCACGTTGGTCGGAGCGATCGTGGTGGTGATGTGTCGCCGGCCCGCCGCCACGGCAATGTCGATCCGCCGCTGCACCAGGACCCGGTGCAGGCCCAGCCCGCGCCAGCGCCCGGCAACTGCTGCCCCATCGATATGCGCGACTAGGCCGAGCTCGCCAGCGGGTACGCCAAGATCGCGGCCAAAATTGTAAGCGCTCCCCGCCGCTGGCAGCCCGAGCACGGCGTAGGCGACCAGAGACCCGTCGGCCGCCTGAAGGCCGAGGACGCGGCCCGCTGCGGCGAGGTGGTCGGCAAAGAACGCATCGGTCTCACGGTTGAGCAGCCCCGGCGGCAGGTCGGCCAGCACCCTCCGGTGCAGGGCGATGACCGCGCTGAGATCGGGCTGCGTGAGCACCCGCCCGACCAGGCGGCTTTCGCCGACCGGTTGCCACCAGCTACGGAGCGGGCCCGGGGCGGCGGCAACGACGGTCACGGAATGATCTCCGCATAGCCGATCAGCCCTATCGGCGGATAGAGGCCAAGCTGGCGGGCAACGCCCATCTTTATGATGTACTTAAAACGACGCAGGGTCTCGATCGGAATGTCTCCCGGGGGCGTGTGGTCGACCAGGATCTGCTCCGCCTTGTAGGCGGCGAATATTCCTACATCATAATAGCTTGTCACCAGGCCGGCCATGGCGTTGGAGGTACGGATCTCCAGCTCGGTGCCCGTGAAGACCGGCAGGTTGTCCCGGATCGCCTCGGCGGTAATCACGTCGCGGTTGTCGCCGATGAAAGTATCGGGACCGATATAGAGGAACTGCGGCTCCCGAATGGCGATCTTGTCGACCAGGGCCGGCAAGGTATCGGCGCGCGGACGACCGGCGGAGTCGAGCGGCACCGGCTCGGCGATCAGCGCAATGTCCTCGCTCTCGCACAACCGCAGCAGGTCGCGAACGGCCAGGGCCGAGTTCGGTTCCGTTGGGTTGTAGATGACCGCGAGCCGGGTGATGTGGCGGTACGCCTGCATCGCCCGGAGCTGCGTTTGCAGCGGGGCGACGTGGGACACGCCGGTAAAGTTGCGGCTTGAGTCGCCAGGACTAGGGATCAGCCGCGAGCCGGTGGGCGACGTGACCATGGTGAACAGCACCGGCAAATCGGTGATGTTGACCTTCGGGTCGACCCGATCGTACTCGCCGAGCACGCCAAGGGTGATGCCGGTGCCCCACGTGTAAACCAAGTCAGGGCGATCCGCTTTGGCCTCGGCGATCACCGCGGGGAGCCCGGACAGGTCTTCGTGGAGGTTACGCACGGTGATGTCCACCGGTACGTGATGATCACGCAGGTAGTCGCGAAAGCCCTTCTCGACCTCGGTTTCACCCCGGAACAGAATCATCAGGATGCGAAAGGGGGCGTGCACGGCCGGCGCGCCCTTGTCGGCGTCAGCCGCGAACGCGCCCGCACGGAACGGCGGCGCCAGCAGGGCGAGGCCACCCGAGAGCAGCAGCTTCCCCGCAAGCCGGCGTCCCAGCGCGCCACTCATGCCGCGGTCTTCGCGGTGCCGGCCAGCAGGGGCGCGTCCACCATGTCGAGCGGATCGGCATCGTCGACCCGGTCGTCCGGGTGATCGACCACGCCTATGAGCAGGAAGGCGATGCTGAACAGTACCGCCGCCATTGCCGCGCCGGCCCCGAGGACGGCCATCGTGTTGGCGTAGCCGAACAGACCGACCAGTCCGCCGGCCACGAAGGGGCCCAAGGCGCCGCCGAGCCGCTCGACCAACCTGTACAGGCCAAGGACGGGCGCATGGCCAAACCGGATCACCTGCGGTTCGCACACGCGCAGGGCGAGGGCCAGCTGCGGGGAGATGCTCATCGCCTGGCCGACGCCGAGTGCCAGCACCGCTATCGCGACCTTGGGCAGCCCCGGCTCGAAAAGCATAGGCAGCATCCCGACGCCGGCGAGCATGCCGCCCGCTCCGACCATCACTCCATGCAGCTTCCAGCGATCGGCCAGTCGGGCGAACGGCGAGGACAGCACAAAGCTGGCGATGCCGTACATCATGACCAGCCGGCCGATCGCGGCCTGGCTGGCGCCGAACTCGGAGGCGATCAGCGGCACCAGGAAGAACAGCACTCCGGTGAGCAGCAGCTTGGCCGGCATGGCCGCCAGCACGAGCAGCATAGAGAAACGGCGATTGCGCAGCAGCGCCACACTGTCGGCGAACCGAAATCCTTTCGCGACCGCGGGTGGGACGCCGCCACCGGGCACGCCACTCAGCGCGCGCAGGCCGGCAACGCCGGCGGCCATGGCAAGCACCGCCCCTGCGGCCAGGGTGCTCGAGAAGCCGGCCTCGCCAGCAAGAATGCCGCCGATGGCCGGACCGCAGATGTCGGCCGCGGTGATGCCGCCTACGAACACTGCCACGCCGCGTGCCCGGCGGGTCGGGCCGGCGACGTCAAGCACCTGGCCCTGGCAGGCGACGAACGCGGTCGCGTAGCCGAACGCCGACAGCGCCCGCCAGGCCAGCAGATCCCAGTAGCTGAACGCGAACGCGGTGCCGAGCAGGCCGACAGACGACAGCAGGGCGCCGATCACGAAGCTGCGCCGGCGGCCGAGGCGCTCCGACCAGCCGACGAGCGAGGCCATCGACACCGCTGCCACCAGCATGAACAGCGACATCGGCAGGCCGACTACGAGATCGTCGCTGCCGAGGCCGGTTCGCTCGGCAACGCCCCGGATGTAGACCGGCAGGAACGGACGCGCCATTTCCTCGGCGGAGACGAATAAGAAGGCGCAGACGCGGGCAGCCGTGAAGGCCGCGTCGACATTGGGCTGGACGTCGCCGTCGGCCGGCGGCCGGATGACCGCCCGCACCGCCTCCGCCACCCGTGTCAGTGCTGTCTGCACGTCGCGCTCGGGCCGCCCGGCCCTCACGTGTTCGAGCCGTGCCGTCAGCCGCTCGAATGCGGCGCGCAGGTCATCGACGAGGGCGCTGACGCGATCCGCCAGGTGAGCGATTTCGCGGGTGCTGGTGCTCGCCGGCGGCCGCACGAGCAGCCCGTCGGCGACTGCCCGCATGCTGGATTTCAGCGTTGCCAGCGGGCTGGTGACGCGCATGGTGACCACCGCCAGCAGCACCTCGAACGCAATCAGCAGCGCAGCGAGCAGCACCACCCCGATGTCTTCCATCTGTTCGGCGATCTGACTGCGGTAGAAGCCCGCTGAGACGCCGACATGCAGGATGCCGTCGAGCCGGTCGCTGTCACGCCGGTCGCTGTCACGCAGTGGGATTGCCGTATCGTAGTAGCTACTCTGCAGTTTCGCGTGCAGCGGCGGCCGACCGACGAAGTCGAGGCTGGCGCCGCTGAGCCACATCAGCAGACCGTCCTTGACGGCAACCGGCATCGCGGTGGTGCCCGTCGCCGGCTCGCCGAGGCCGGCGCGGTAGAGGCGGTGGCCACGCTGATCAGTGATGCCCAGATACGCGATCTCGGGCTGCGCGCTGATGATCGAGGCCAGGTAGTCGTCCATGCCGACGAGACGCTCGAACGGAATGCCGTAGCCCACCGCCATCGCCGTCCTGTGGGCCACCACCTCGCCGACGGCGTGAGCCTTGCGGTCGAGTGCGGGCAACAGATAGCGCTGGCTGACGCCGAGGGCGTAGAAGCCGGCAAACCCCATCGTGATCACCAGCAACAGCGTGGTGAGGGTGAACAAGCGGATGACCGGGTCGCGGGCGATTCGACCGATCGCGAATGGTCCAGGTGCCGGCATCGTGCGCCTCACCTGCCGATCGCGTCGAGGTGCTGCCCGGCATCCTCGAGCTCTTGCCATCCCCGCGCCACCCGATGCCGGAAATGATCGGTTGCCACATCCACCTCGGCCAGCGGATCGGGCGTGAAGGGCGGTAGCGGCCCGTCCGGGCCCACTCCGTCAAGCGCTTGAGCGGCATGGCGGAAGCTGCGGCCGGTGCGCCGGAACATCACCAGTACCGCCGCCATGGCGACCACCAGCGCGAACGCCAGCACCTTGCCGCAGCCGATGATGATGGCCCTCAACATCGCGTGCGATTCGGCGGAGAACAAGGCGCGGGAGAAGCTGACTGCCAAGCCGCCGACCGTCTTGCCGAAGTCATTGGTCAGCGGGAGGCATACGACCAAGGTCGTTGACGTCTCGCTGCACCAGGCATGGCCAGGCTGCGGTGCGCGGATGGCCTGCAGCCATGCCTGGGGCACACTGTCGTGCCGGTCCAAGGACCCGGTCGCGGCCAACACCCGGCCACGGACATCGAACGCCTCGATCAGACGGATCTGCGGGTCGGCCGCCGCGGCGGCAGCGATGACCTGGGTGTCATTGCCCGCGGCATCGATTCCGATCCCGAGATCGAGGCCCGTCTCCAGTTGCGCCTGCACCGTGCCGGCGATGAACGCTTGGCTACTGAGGCTCATCTCGGCCAGGTTGCCGTTTGCCTTGAGGAAGGTGAGCACGGCGACCAGCGCCACCCCCACCGTGACACTGCTGAAAGCGGCGATGCCAATCGTCGTGTAGAGGGACAAGCGCATCTGCCCGGTTCCGCGAGTCCGGCGGACGTCCCCGAGCGGGTGCGTGGCGTCGATGCGCCGCGGAATCTGCACGTCCGGCTTCCTGCTCATGTCCGGCCTTCTAGCTGATTAACATGACCCGGAATGGAGCCGCATACAGCGGCGCTGGATCGGGACCGTTCCGTCTGCACCTGCAGCGATCAGCTTGCCCGCCATCTGTGCATCTGATCCGCGCCGATCAATCGAGGCAGGATCAACCCGGTTGTCCTGGGCAGATCGTCGCGCGGCGCGGCGGCGAGTAGCGCAAGGTCGGGCTCGTCGGATGGGATCGACATGTCAGCGATTCTCCGGAACACAACGCATGACCAAGCCCTGATATAAAGCCGACCATCAAGAGATCGGTCTGAGCCACCCCGCCTCGACACCGATTTTTTATTGCACCAGCCTTATATTAAATCGACAATGCCTTTATCCTACGATCACAAGCAACCTCACAAGAGGGAATCAAGTCAGTTCCATGACGGTGCCGTGGCAGTCGCGCGCAGCCGCTGACCTGATGCCGCCGCTCCCCAAGCATGAACGTGGTGGGAACGCACGCCGCCTGTCGCTTGCTCGTGGTTTGCCGCGTTACGTCGCTGAGGGTGCGGATCAATTAACGCAGAATTAACGCAGGAAGGCGGCAAGCGACCTCCGGCGGCCGCTGACGGAGGCAGTTCCTTGTTTTAGGGGTACCGAAATTCGCGAAACGCGCAGCACTGATGACTTGCCGCGAGCGTTTATTTTCCGTTGTGATCCCGTTCGCGACAACGCATTGTGCAGCGTCGACGCTCATGACCGACGCGGAACGCCATGCCGGAAGGGCGGCAACGTGAAACGGAGGACATGGCCGTGAGATTCTCGATCCAGACGTACTGAGATCGACTGCATCAACGGCCAGCCGCTGCCTACGCTACGAACGGTGCGGCCGCTCTTGCCGCCCGCCAAGCCAGGGTGGAGAGTGGGGGGCGCGGGCGCGAGACCTTGAAAGAAGAGGATCGTCCATGAGTATCGATTTCACCTTCTCCGACACGATCGCGGGCTATGTGACTCAGTATGAGCCTGCGGCGCGCAGGTTCATACTGCGCACTTCGGACGGCCGGTCCTTCGATGTCCATCTCACTCCGACCACGTTCGGGCGCATCTCGACCAATCTTGGTGAGCCGTACCGGGATGCCACCGGCTCGTTCGACGAGTTGCTGGGCCTACCCCGGCAGTTTGTCTACGTTTATGGGACCTTTTATCCGACCACCGGCGGCGACCTTCGCTTCGAAGCGCAACAGCTGGTGTTTCCGGGGCCGGGGCCGGGGCGTTACCGTCACGAAGAGCCGGACTGGTGGAAGCGCCAGATCGAGTCGATCGCCGACTCCTATCTGAGATGGCAGTTCAACTGGCCGCACGATGAGATTGACTACCGCAACTATCGTACGATCCTTCACCTCGCAGGGGCCAAGAAGGGCGATTTCCTCCAAGAGACCGATACCGTCTCGCGCTTGGTATATGGGTTCGCCTCAGCCTATCTGATGACCGGGAAGGACGAGTTCCTCGAAGGTGCCGAGAAGGGTACCGAGTACCTGCGCGAACACATGCGGTTCTTCGATCGCGACGAGGATCTCATCTACTGGTACCACGGAATCAAGGTCGAGGGCGAACGGGAAACGAAGCTGCTCACTTCGGAGTTCGGCGACGACTTCGACGCCGTGCCGATGTACGAGCAGATCTATGCGCTCGCCGGCCCGACCCAGACGTATCGGATTACCGGGGATCCAAGAATCCGGTTCGACATCGATCATACGCTCGGCTTGTTCGAGAGGTCGTTCAAGGACACCTCCGAGTCCGGCGGCTACTTCTCCCATGTCGACCCGTTCACCCTCGACCCGCGTGCAGAATCCCTCAGGCACAATCGCGCGCGCAAGAATTGGAACTCGGTGGGCGATCACGCCCCCGCCTATCTGATCAATCTATGGCTGGCGACCGGCGAGCAGGCGCACGCCGACATGCTCGAATACACCTTCGACACGATCACCCGGCGCTTCCCCGACTACGACAACAGCCCGTTCGTCAATGAGCGGTTTCACGAAGACTGGAGCCACGACCAGGAATGGGGCTGGCAGCAGAACCGCGCCGTGGTGGGGCACAACCTGAAGATCGCGTGGAATCTGCTCCGCATGCACTCGCTGAAGCCGAAGCCCGAATACACCGCCTTCGCGCGCAAGATTGCCGAACTGATGCCCGACGCTGGTTCCGATCGGCAGCGCGGCGGCTGGTACGACGTGGTGGAACGCGACATCCGGCCGGGTGGCAAGCATTTCCGGTTCGTTTGGCACGACCGCAAGGCATGGTGGCAGCAGGAACAGGCGATTCTTGCCTATCTCATCCTGTTCGGCGTGCTGCGCGACGACGAGTATCTCCGCCATGCGCGCGAGGCTGCAGCGTACTACAACGCGTTCTTCCTCGACCGTGACGATGGCGGGATCTACTTCAACGCGCTGGCCAACGGGCTCCCGTACCTGCTTGGCAACGAGCGGCTGAAGGGCAGCCATTCGATGTCAGGGTATCACTCGACCGAGCTGTGCTATCTTTCGGCCACGTACATCAACCTTCTGATCGGCAAGCAGCCGCTCTTGCTGCACTTCAAGCCTTATACGGGCGCGTTTGGCGGCAAGCTGCGCGTTTCCCCGGACATCCTGCCGCCGGGCTCGGTGGCCATCACCGAATGCTGGATCGACGACGAACGTTACGGTGATTTCGACGCCACGGGGCTGCTGGTCAACCTGCCGAAGGTCGATCGCCAGCTCCGGGTGAAGGTGAAAATCGCCCCGACCACTTGGCTTAGCTGAGGGAGCGCGGCAACCATGCCTGTCCGTTTCGTCCACCAGCAGGACGTCGCGATCGTGGAGATCACGGGCGACGTCGACGGCAAGTCAGCGCCGGAACTTCAGACCGAGATCAGCGCCGCTCTACAGGGTGTGGAGCGGGTCCTGCTCGACTTTACCGGCGTCAGCTACATGTCGAGTGCTGGTCTGCGCATGCTGCTGAGCCTCTATCGGCAGCTGCTGGCGCGCAAGGGACGCATCGTGCTGGTGGGACTCTCCGACGAGATCCGCGACGTCATGACTCATACCGGGTTCATCGGCTTCTTTGTGGTGGCAAACGACCGCAGCGCCGCGCTGACCAGCCTTGAGGTCCCGGCATGAGCCCCGATCAGCGCATCGACTACTACCCGACGCGCGAGGTTGCCGGCTACCGGGTCCGACCCGGCCGACCGCTGCCGTTCGGCGCGTGGTTGGGACCATCCGGGGTGAACTTCTCGGTGTTCTCCAACAACGCGACCGCCTGCACGCTAGTGTTGTTCGAGCGGCACGAGCGTACGCCGAAGGCGGAAATCGACCTGCCTGAGGAGTTCCGCGTCGGCAACGTCTGGTCGGTCATGGTGTTCGATCTCGACGCGGAGAATATCGAGTACGCCTTCCGCATGGACGGGCCTTTCGACCCACCTGCTGGCCACCGGTTCGACCGCAGCAAGCTGCTCTGCGATCCGTACGCCAAGGCGATGGGTGGGCGCGACGTCTGGCTGGGCGACCCGGACTGGCTGAACCCATACATCCATCGCAGCCGCCTCATCTTCGAAGACTTTGACTGGGAGGACGACAGGCGGCCCGGCCACCCGATCGGCGACCTGGTCATCTATGAAGCGCACCTGCGCGGCTTCACCCGGCATCCGTCGTCGGGGGTGAAGGCGGCCGGCACCTATGCCGGGCTGCGGGAGAAGATCCCCTACCTGAGGGCGCTTGGCATCAACTGTATCGAACTCATGCCGATCTTCGAGTTCGACGAGTGGGAGAACAGCCGCGAGCTGCCGGACGGGCAAAGGCTGGTCAACTACTGGGGCTACAGCACACTCGGCTTCTTTGCCCCCAAGGCCGGCTACGCCGCGACCGGCAAGTACGGCATGCAGGCGGACGAGCTGAAGGCGCTGGTGAAGGATCTGCACCGGGCCGGCATCGAGGTCATGCTCGATGTCGTGTTCAACCACACCGGCGAGGGGAATGAGCGGGGGCCGACGATCTCGTTCCGTGGGATCGACAACAAGACCTATTACATGCTTACGCCGGACGGCTGGTACTACAATTTCTCCGGCACCGGCAACACGCTTGCGTGCAACAACCCGGTCGTGCGCAGTATGGTCCTGGACTGCCTACGTTACTGGGCAGCCGAGTACCATATCGACGGCTTCCGCTTCGACCTCGCCTCGATCCTTGGCCGTGACGTCTACGGCGCGCCGCTATCCAATCCACCCCTGCTCGAGACACTCGCCGCCGACCCGGTGCTGGCGCGCTGCAAACTCATCGCCGAAGCATGGGATCCGGGCGGTCTGTATCAGGTCGGCTCCTTCCCCTCGTACGGACGGTGGGCGGAATGGAACGGCCGCTACCGCGACGACGTCCGCCGGTTCCTGATTGGCGAGCCGGGAATGGCCGCGGCGATGGCGCAGCGCATTCAGGGATCGCCCGACCTTTACTGGGCGCGCGGCACGACGGCGAGCGTCAACTTCGTTACCTGTCACGACGGGTTCACGCTGCTTGATCTGTTTTCTTACAATGGCAAGCATAACGAAGCCAACGGCGAGGACAACAACGACGGCAGCAACGACAACCATTCCTGGAACAGCGGATGGGAGGGCCCGTCCACCGATCCGACGGTGAACGCGTTGCGGGCCCGGCAAGTGCGCAACGCCTTTGTAGTGCTGCTGACCAGCCAGGGAATCCCGCTAATCCTGATGGGCGACGAGGTCGGCCATTCCCAGGGCGGCAACAACAACGCCTATTGCCAGGACAACGAAATCAGCTGGTTCGACTGGGGCCTGTGCGAGCGCAACGCCGACCTGCTTCGCTTTGTGACCACCATGATCGCGTTCCGGCGGGCGCACCCGGTGTTGCGGACACGCATCTGGTTCGACCGCGGCCAAAGCGATCGCGACGGCGAATATCCGTTCCTGACCTTCCACGGCACCGAGGCCTGGTCGGCGGATTTCTCTGGCGCCAGCCGGACACTCGCCTTCATGCTGGAAGGACGGCTCGAGAATGGCGCCCGGGATGCCGTGTATGTCGCCATGAACATGTACTGGGAGGGCCTGTCCTATACCCTGCCCGAGCCGCTCGATGGACGGCGCTGGCACGTCGTCGCGAATACAAGCCTGCCGTCGCCGCACGACATCTACGATCTCGGCGCCGAACCTCTGCTTGAAGACCAGCGCCGAATTCTGATGGGCGCTCGCTCCGTCATGGTTCTGGTCACACGCTGAACACCGGAGAATCGATTATGTCCCTGGAGATCGCCTCCGCCGTCACTGGCAGCACCGCGACCATCACCCTCGTTGGCGAGCTGGACGCGGCGTCTGCCCCGGCATTCCGGGAGGCCATCGAGAAGGCTACGACCGGCGCGCCCAACCGCCTCGTGTTGGAGCTTGGGGGCCTTTCCTTCATGGCCTCTGCCGGCTTGCGCGTGCTCATCTTCGCCAAGCAGAAGCTCGGCACCGGCGTCAGCCTGTATGTCGTTGCACCGCAGGCGCCGGTGCTGGACACGCTGGAAAAGACCGGCTTCGTCCAGAGTGTCTACGTCGTGGCCAGCGCGCCCACTTGATCCATGACCCGCGCTATGGCCGCCAGCCGTTTCGACGCAACGTTGGATGCGTTGCCGGCCATACGCGACCTGGTACGCAACGGCGCAACTGCGGCCGGCCTTGATCCGGCAACCGTGTACCACCTGGTCCTGGCGGTCGATGAGTTCGCCACCAACATCGTGCTGCACGGTTACGCGGAGAACGGGTTGACCGGCCCTATCGACGTTTCCGTCGGTCAGCACGACGACGTGGTCCGGGTGGTGATCGAAGACGATGCGGTGCCGTTTGACCCGAGCGCACGTCCACTGCCTGACGATGCTGACCTGCACAAGCCGCTGCAAGAGCGGTCGGTCGGCGGCCTCGGCATCCTGCTCGCCTTCGAGGGGGTGCATGAGCACTCCTACAGCCGCACGGGCGACCGCAACCGCAACGAATTCCGTGTCAGCCGTGCCGCCCCGTCGCAAACCGGCGCTGCGGGGCGGCACGCGCTCCGATGATGTGGAGGGCCCATGACGTGGACCCCGAAATCGGGACCGGTGGCTTGGGTGGAAGCCGGTGCCATTCCGTCGCGTCAGCCCGGGCGGATCATGACAAAGGCGAGACGGAAATCGACGCGCCACACGGCGAAGATCGCGCTGGAGGCGTTGCGGGCGCAGGCGACTAGCAGGTAAACTTCTTGTCGTGCAAAGGATGTCAGGGCCGATGGCAATCGCACCTAGTGACTTGCATCTGAAACTGATCGCGGCGGTGCAGGCGAATGATCTGCCTGTCGCCAGCGAACTTATTCTGGCCGGCGCCATGGTCAACCGGCGCGGGCCGCTGCCGATGACGCCGCTGCACATTGCCGCCGGGCGCGGTTATGTGCAGATGGTGGACAAGCTGCTGGCGGCCGGCGCCGATGTCCATACGCTCGACAGCAGCATGGGCGCCTCGGCGCTGCACTTCGCCGCGCAAAGCGGCGTGACGGACGTGGCGCAGCTTCTGCTGGATGCCGGGGCCTTCATCAATCTGCAATCCGCCACGGTGGGGCTGACGCCACTGATCAACGCGATCTGGGCGAAGCAGGTCGGGATGGTGCATTTTCTGCTGGAGCGCGGGGCGGCGACGGAGATCAGGACGCATCTTGGCGGGGCCACGGCATGGGATTTCATCGGCGACGGCGTGCTGTGGACGGCGGGTTTCACCAACCCGGAGCAAGAGGCCTGGGGCCGCGAGATCCGTGCATTGCTGGAAGCACGCAAGCGGCAGGACGAGGCAACGCTGGCCGGCCAGAAGTTGATGACGGCGGTGCAGAGCGGCGATGTCGGGACGGTACGTACGCTGATCGCCCAGGGCGTCGACGTCAATGAGAAGTCGCCCGTTGTCGCCAACGGCAATGATGGCCAGACGGCCCTGCTGGTGGCGTCCTTCCTCGGTCACACCGAGATCGTGCGGTTGCTGCTGTCGGCCGGAGCCAATCCCCGTATCAACGACTACCTGTTGAAGGCAACGCCGGTGCACAAGGCGGCCTATGCCGGCCGGCCGGGTGCATTGCTGGCGCTGCGCGAGAACGGCCAGGGGGAGATCAACGCGCAGGGTCCGTACAACGGCTACACGGCCATGCATGACGCCGTCTGGCATGGGCATCCGGAATGCCTGGAGGTGATTCTCGACTGGCCGGGGGCGCGGTTCGATCTCGTCGGCTTCGACGGACTGACGCCGGAAGGGCTGGCGTCGCGGCTTGGCTACACCGAAATGGCTGAGATGATTCGCGCCAGACAAGCGGCCCTGGCGGGCTCACCGGACACTGCGCCGGTGTGACCGTGCAGCGGCAACCTCCTGCGGCCTGGGCGGAAGGCTTCGGCTTACCGGGTGTGGGTGGATGGCGTGCGCGAGTGCCTGAGTATCACCTCCAAACAGAAGGAGTTCACCGGTGCCGATCCTGAAACTCAAGTCCTATACGGACCTTATTCCGCCGAACCTGCGTGTGTTCCATGATTACACGGTGGACGCCAATGAGGCCTATATGGCCAATGAGGAGAACTGGGTACCTTATATCGAGGGCGTGCATTTTCTGCCGCTCTGGTTCGGCACCCGCAGCCAGCCCGGGTTCGCCAACATTCTGCGCGTGCGGCCGGGCAAGCAGCTCAATCCGCACTTTCATCCAGCCGGTGTGTTCGGCCTGACGCTGTCCGGCTCCTGGCGTTATCTGGAGCACGACTGGGTGGCTACCCCCGGAACGTTCCTTTGGGAGCCGCCGGGTGAAGCGCATACGCTGATCGTGGAAGCGAGCGCCACCGAACCGATGGTCTGCTATTTCGTCAGCCTGGGAGGGCTGATTTACGTCGACAACATGGAATCCGGTCTGCCCGTTGCTTATGACGACGGCTTCACGCTGCTGGAGATCGCCGTCGATTACTACAAGTCCATTGGTCGCGAGCTGGAGTTCCTGTACGGCCTCTGCCGCTAGTCCGAACGGTCTGCCGGTGCGTTCTGCGCACCGGCAGACGCACCCGCCTGAAGGCGCTGCAGGTCATTGGATTGTCGGGCGCCTGATATCACCGGCCCTGTGCCAGGTTCGGCCGCAGCGGAGTCAGCAATGTCTGATCAGCAGAAGAAGGTCGCTGTACTGATCGAGAGCGACTTCTATGAGCATGAGATCTGGTACTACCATTACCGGTTTCCCGAGGCCGGGATCCAGGTGGATTTCGTCTCCCGCCTGTGGGGCAATCCGTCGCTGACCTTCAAGGGCCATGAGTACCACGCGCCGTTCGAATGCTCGAAGTCGTTCGAATCGATCGATGACGTGGAACTGCAGCGGTATGCCGCGGTGATCGTTCCGTCCGGCATCGTCTCGGACCGGTTGCGATACACAGAATCACTGACCCAGTTGCCGCCGGCAGCCGCGTTCCTCAAGCGCGCCTTCGGCTTCCCGTCGGTGCTGAAGGGCATCATCTGCCATGGCCTGTGGCTGACCGCGCCGATTGCCGAGACGGTGAAGGGTCGTCGGCTGGTCTGTCACGTGAACCTCCTCGGCGACGCGCGGGCGTATGGCGCCGAGTATGTCGATGAGGATGTCGTTGTGGACGGTGACCTGGTGACCGGGCGCACCGGGGCGCATGCGCATTTGTTTGCCCGCAAGCTCATCGAGATGATCAACGCGCGCACCTGACACGGCCGGAACGAACGGTGAGTGTTCTCGCCCTCGATCGAGAAGAAGCGCTCCTGAACCCCCGGCCAGCCTGGATCCCAGGTCGCATCGACATTGGTCACGAAGGGGCCGACTCCCTCACCTCGATTCCTTGGCCGGCGCTGGCGTAATGTCATGGTAGCTCCATGCGAGAGCGCCATAACGGGGCGGGGAGTTGAGGCGAGGTGACATCGGGTCGCGTTACTGCAGGACGAATTGCGCTGGCGTTGCTCACGGCGTGGGCGTTGCTGCAAGTCGTTCCTGACTTTTATCGAATTGTCCGCCCGCTGGCCTCCGCGGGCTTCGCGGCGAGCAATGACGGCCTGATCCACGATGTGCAGGGACCGTTCTTGCGCCAACAGGATTCGCCCGCGTGGCAGGCTGGACTGCGACCGGGCGACCGGCTCGACCTGCTCGCAATGCAGTGTAACCGTCCGACGGAGCAGCGTTGCCGAGACCTGCTGGCGGTGCTCGGCGGACTGGGCGGGGCGCAGCTTGTGATGCCGGGTCGGACGCTTCAGGTGCACGTTGTTCCCGGCGACGGGAGCGCCCCGCGCACCGTGGAGGTGGCTGCCCAGCCATACGAGATGAATTGGCTCGACCAGGGCCTCCTGCTGATCAACGAGACCATCGCGACGCTGTTCATTCTGGCCGCCGCGTGGCTGGTCCGGACGCGCCCGGGCGGAATGACCTGGGGCTTCTTCCTGTATGCGATCTGGTTCAACTCCGGGCAGGATTTCGTCTTTTACGCGTTCTTGCAGGAACGACCTTTCCTGCTGCTGGCGCAAGAGGCGACCGGAGCCGTGATGCAGGGTTGTGGCTACGCGGGGTTCCTGCTTTTCGCACTTCGAGCACCGTCGGACCGGCCAGATCCGGCATTGCGCCGCTGGCAGTTCGTGCTGCCGCTCGTTGCAATTGTGTTTGCGATTCTTCAGCTGCTTAGTTACGCAAGCGCCTTTGGACAGCCCGGCGAGATCCCAGCTCGAGCGACGTTTGTTGCCGGGTTCGCGGTCGACGCGGCGGCGCTCGTTATTCTGCTGCGCCGCAGGCGCGGCCAGCCACCGCAGGAATACCAGCGGCTGCGCTGGATCATTTGGGGATGCGTGATTGGCCTTCCTGCCTTCATCTGTGCCGGGATCCTGCAGTCCACGACGCTCTGGCGCGCGATGCCCGGCCTTACCACGGTCCCGCCCGAGTTGCTCGCCGCCCTCTATGCCCTTCATGGTCTGCTGGCGTGGTTCGTTTTTGAGGCCGTGCGACGGCCGCGGGTTGTCAGCGTATCGATCCCGTTGCGAAGGATCACGGTATTCGGCCTCATGCTCAGCCCGGCGGCGCTTCTGATGCACCAGCAGATTGAACACCTTCACGAATGGCTACACCTACCTGCCTGGGGTTTTGTTTTCCTCGGCTCGGTGCTGCTGTTCCTGATCGGACGCGCACATGAGTTCGGCGTCGAGCTCGCCGACCATGTGTTCAACCGGACCTTTCGTCGCGATGTCGCGGCGTTGCGCGCCGTCGCTGAAAGCCTTCTGCAAGCTGAGAGCATCGAGGCCGTCGAGGCCACACTGGCAACGGTCCCGCTGCAAAAGCTGAGCCTGGCCTCGGCGGCGGTGTTCCGGCACGAGGGATCCATCTTCAGGCGTCACGCCGCAGCGCTCGGCTGGCCTAGTGGAACCGTCGAGACACTGGATTCAGCCGAGCCAGCACTTTCAGCCGCGCAGAACGAAGCGCCCTTCCTCATCGACCCAGCGGACGCGGCCCGGCTCGGGATGCCGCCTGGGCTCGCCGCACCGACGGTCGCAATACCGGTCCGCGATCGCCTGACCTGCCACGCCCTCGCCCTCTATGGCCCGCATGCAACGGGCGCCGACCTCTCACGTGACGAACGCAACATGCTGGGCGGCTTTGCCGCGAACGCCGCCCTTGCCTACCGACGTCTCGATGCTGAGACACTTCGTCGAGAGATTGTCGCGCTGCGTGCACAGGCCGAAAAGCTAGCGCGGTCGCGATCGGATCGGCGTCGAGGTCTGTGCACTGGAACGCCTGCGGCTTGAGCTCGCTGGCGACCTCGCGGACATGCACGTGGCGGATCGGCACAAGGCGACCGGGAAGATGCCAGAGCGCGGCGCCGGACACGATCTCGACGCGACGCCACGACCATATCAGTCGGCCAAGAACGGACTCGCAGCGATCCCGCAGGTGGTCGAAGCGATGCGGGGCCCGAATACGTGGGCGACCTCCGCCGTGGGCACACCAACGCCATAGCCGCAGGTACGATGACATTCGGAACACGCCCGCTCGTTTCACGTCGACAAACGCGCAACAGCGCTGGGCACAGGTTGACGAGCTCGCAATTGGCTATTCACGTTGGAACTCGAACCGCTGACCATCAGCAAAAGAAAGGCGCAGCAGATTGAGTTTGCCGTCGCTGTTCATCTGAAACTGTACGAATCCCCGGGTCATGTAGCCCAGATCAACGATCGGCCCGAATTGGCCGGACGGCATGAGCCGGGCGACAAAGATGTCGCCGTCCCACGGCGCAAGCTTGAGCTTGGCGCCGGTCGCCCGGATCTCCATGACCAGCGTATCGCCGTCCTCCTCCATCGCCGCCTCGCCGAAACTCGGGTTGACGAAGTTGCCGGTGAGCGGTGGGAGCGGCGGAAACGGCCGCGGGCTCACGGGTTCGGCAAACTGTTTGGCCGCAGTTTCGAAATGGGCCCTCTCCTCCGCGAGCTTGGTCGTCACGTAGTCGACTTTGGGGTTACCCAGAATCCGGTCCAGTATCCAGCCCCCGATCGCAAGCGGAAAGCCCACATTGGTTTCGTTGGTGAGGATGATGACGCCTACATTTCTGTCAGGCGCCATGCCGACAACGGAGCTGAAACTCAGCGCGTCGCCATCGTGCCAGACGATGCTGCCGTTCGCCGTCTGGAGGACATACCAGCCCATGGCGTAGGACAGTGCGTCGGTCAGCGCGACCTTCGGCCTTCGCGTGACGGCAAGATTTTCCGGCGAGACGATGCGACGTCCTTCAAAAGTGCCGTGCCCGAGCTGCAATCGCACCCAACGGGCCATATCCTCGACATTGGAGTTGACGTTGCCGGCCCCACCCAAATGGTAAGGGAAGATTGGCGTGAACGGCACCTCGATGGTGCCCGCCGGCGTCCAGCGGTGGCCGTTCGCGTGGTTGGCCGCCCCCTCGATGGCTTCGGCTGTGTAGGTCGAGTCCTTCATGCCGAGGGGATCGAGCAGTTCCTTCTGGAGAACCACGTTCCAGTCCGGAACTCCGGCGGCTTGCGCCACGATGCGGCTCGCCAAAAGATGTGTGATGTTGGTGTAGGCGAAGGTCGTGCGAAAACTGGACACCGGCTCCGCATGGCGGAGCGAGCCGATCAACGCCGCCTCGTCGAAGCCGACCATGGCAAGCATGTCGTTGACCAGAGGTGGAAGGCCGGAGCGCTGGGCCAGCAGGTCGAAGACGCGGAACTCGCGCGTGACCCATGGATCCTTCAACTGTAACGCCGGATAGAGATCGACGACACGGTCGTCCCAGTTGAGCCTGCCGCGGTCGACCATGATGGCCAGACTCGTCGCGAGAAAAGCCTTCGTGGCTGAGCCGATCTGGAAGACCGTGCGCGTATCGACTGGCTGTCCGCCGCCTTTGCTGCGCACACCAAAGCCCTTCGCGTAGACGAACTTATCGCCCGCAACGATTCCAATGGCGAGGCCCGGTACGTCGAACGCCTTCATCCCGCGTGTGGCGTAGGCGTCGAGATCAGGGATCAGCGCCTGGATGCGATCCGCCATGGCCGCGTCGGTCGTAGAGGGTTCCGCCGCCCGCGCCGGTTTTGGCAAGGTGACGCCGGCCATTGCCAGAGGAAGGGCGGCGAGGACGGCTCTGCGCAGGGGCACGGACTCCAACTCCTTCTGGTCCAGGGGCTTCACCCGCCGCCGGATGAAGGAGGTGGCCGGGCACTCGGCTCCTCGGGTCAGGCTTTCGGCGTCTCAGGCCGTCATTTGGCGAGGCTCGTCTTCCCGGCGCGGACCGCGTCGACGACATCGATGATCGCCTCGGTCACCAGCCCGGGTTGCTCCTTGTGGATCTCATGGCCGCTGTTCGTATTCGTGATGTGCCTGGCGCCCGGAACGAGCGCTCCCAGGCGATCCTGCGCCTTTTTTTGCGCGGCGTCCGTGATGTAGCCGAAATCGGCCGGAACATCCGCCGGCAGCGTCCCTTTGGCAATCAGCGCCGGGATTTGAGGGCCCCAGGGCCGGTCCGCGGAGAGAACAATGAAGGGAAGCGGGCTCAGGGGCGGCGCGGCCCGGACCTGGTCGAAGCTGCGGTCCGGGTCGATCCTTTCCAGCGCCGGGTAGAGGGCCAGGCTTTCCCCTATGTCGCCTTCTATCAGCACGCGTTGTATCGCCCACTGCTCCGGCGTTTCCGCGTCCTGAAGCCCTTCGGTGAGAGCGTCGACGAGCACAAGACCGGCAGCATCGTGCGGATAAGTCTGCGCGTAGAGCTTGGCGACCAGGCCGCCATAGGAGTGGCCGACGAGCACGTAAGGCGCCGGTTCGTGCGCTGCGCCGAGCAGGGCATGCAAGTCCCCGACCGCGTCCGCCGCCGTTGTCGGTTGGCGCACCGGGTCGCTGCGGCTCGGCTGCTCTCCGACCGGCGCTCCGGGGCGATCATATGCGCAAACCCGCGTGACATTGGCGACGCGGGAGAAAACCGGCGGCGCCGTTCCTCCGGTGCTGTTCCAATCGCCGGCGGACGCCTTGAGGCCGGCCACCAGCACGACCGTCGGCGACCCAGTGCCGCGGCATTCCAGGTACATCTTGCGGCCGCCGCCGACATCGATGAGACCGGCGGACTCTTCGCTTCCCGGAGCTGTGCGGGCGACATTGGCCGATGGTGCCGGTGAGCCGCCTGCGGTCTTCATAGGTGTTACCTAGTCGTTGCTGGTCCACAAGGCCGGGTCGCGCACGGCATCGACCACGGCGCGGATCGCCTCGACGACCAGGACCGGCTGCTCAATCTGGATATAGTGGCCGATTTCCACCGCGATCTGATGTCGCGCGTCAGGGCGGAGCGCGGCGAGCCGGCGCTGACCCTCGCGCCATGCCGCCTCGAACGCATTGGGGGAGAAAGCAGTCGGCGCGCCGGGCGGAATCTGCGCCGGCTTCCCGCGCGAGATAACATACAGAGGCACGGGCCAAAGCGGGACTGATTTCAACGCCTCTCGCATCCGCTCAGATGCAGCTTCGAACTCGACGAATTCGAGATCGGCATAGCTGTCGAGGCCGGGCGGCGCCGGAGTTGCAAGATCGACATAGGCCGCCCATTGCGCCGGACCGAGAACGGCCACGAGGTCCTCCTGCCAAGCGTCGACAAGCACCAGCCCGGCGACGTCTTCCGGATAGGTGGCCGTGTAGAGCCAGGCGAAGAGGCCGCCAAGGGAATGCGCGGCTAGAACGTAGGGGCCCTTGATCCCTGCGGGGTCGAGCATTGCATGGAGCTCGGTCGTGATCGCCTCTGCGGTACGTGGCATCGGCACCCGGTCGCTCCGGCTCAGGTGATCGGCATCGAGGAGGGTGCCGGGCCGGTCATAAGCGCAGGCCCGCGTGAATTGAGCGACGGCCGTGAAAACGGGCGTCAGCCCCGGCCCGGGTTCGACCGTCCAGATCTCGGCATTGTTGCGATAGCCCGAGATGAGGATGACCGCGGGCGCGCCGGCGCCCTTGCATTCGAGGTGGATTTTCCGTCCGCCCACGTCGACGCCACCGTTGAAGTCTCCGGTCGCTGCGGACTGGGCGGTGGCCGCCGCAATTCCGAAAATGGACAGGCCGATGGCAATCGGGACGAGGCGTGCGTTCAGCAAGAATTAGGCCTCGACACTGCCTGAGGAAACCACGAACTCGATAGGCTATCGTTCTTCTCGGCCAGGTCAATCGCCTCACACCGACCGCCGCGTGTACACTGGTAGCTCT
>Ga0209039_10001298_pt1 | contig 23621 bp, 22 predicted proteins | sample BogFormECP12_OM1_FD_188238 | JGI IMG/M metagenome (GOLD analysis project Ga0209039, IMG submission 188238) | Bog forest soil microbial communities from Calvert Island, British Columbia, Canada - ECP12_OM1 (SPAdes) (version 2) | ecosystem: Environmental > Aquatic > Freshwater > Wetlands > Bog ... | reverse complement strand
TGTTAAGGAACAAGGACTCCCGCATTTATACAAGCAGGGAGTCTGTCATCAGGTGATGATCGAGGAAGGATATGTCACGCCCGGCTCAATCGTTATCGGCGCGGACTCACATTCGAACACCTACGGGTCAATGGGTGCATTCGGCGCGGGCTTCGGTTCGACTGAAATTGCTGTGGCATGGGTCACGGGCAAATGTTGGTTTAAAGTTCCAGAGACGATTCGCATTGAATTGCATGGCGATGCGCAGCCCGGCGTCTATTCCAAGGACGTGATGATTTATATTGCAGGTCTGCTCGGCATGGACGGCGGAACGTATCGCTCCATTGAATTCGGCGGCGAATATATTGACAATTTGCCGGTGCATGAACGCATTGTTCTCCCGAACATGTCCACCGAGATTGGAGCGAAGTGCGGACTGATCGCGGCGGATGAGGTGACGATCAACTTTCTCGAAAGCGAGACTCTGGCCAAGGGTCCGTTTGAACGAATCGTGCCGGTCAATCCGCGTTATGAGCGCGTGATCGAGATCGATGTGTCAACGATTGTTCCGCAGGTTGCGTGCCCTCCGGATGTGGATAATGCCAGGCCGTTGCAGGAGGTCGAAGGTCTCGAAGTGCACGAAGTTTACATCGGCACCTGCACCAATGCGCGCTATGAAGATATCGAAATCGTGGCGAAGATTCTCAAAGGAAAGAAAGTTGATCCATTCACGCGCGTGATCGTCACACCGGTCAGCGATCGGATTTATAAGAAAGCACTGCAAAACGGATTGATCGAGATCCTAATGGATGCGGGGTGCACTGTGACCGCAACTGGATGCGGCGCATGCATCGGACGTCACGGCGGAATTCTTGCTGCAGGTGAACGCGCACTGACAACTATGAATCGCAACTTTATCGGACGCATGGGCAGTCCGCAGTCCGAGATTTATCTCGCCAGCCCGGCTACGGCTGCGGCTACCGCATTGAATGGTTGCATTACTGACCCGCGTGGATATTTGAAAAATCTTTAACGAACTACACAATAGGAGAACCTTATGGGAAAAGCCTGGAAGTTTGGAGAAAACTTGAACACGGATGAAATCATCCCGGGTCGTTTCAACATCACGATTGATCCGCTTGAACTTGCGAAGAATGTCTTTTGTGAGATCAAGCCCGAATATGCAAAGAATGTTAAACCCGGCGATGTGATTGTTGGCGGGCAGAATTTCGGCTGCGGTTCATCGCGCGAACATGCGCCGATTGCCATCAAAGGCTCGCAAGCCAAGTGCGTGATCGCGCCGTCGTATGCGCGTATCTTTTTCCGCAACGCGATCAATATTGGTCTGCCGATTCTCGAATGTCCTGAAGCGGTGAACGACATCGAAGAAGGAAATGATGTGGACGTGGATTTGGCCACAGGCAAAATCACGAACATTACCAAAGACCATGTTTACCAAGCGCGCCCGCTACCGGATTTTGTTTTGAAGATCGCCGATGCGGGCGGCATTGTAAATTTCCTGAAAGAGCATGATATTCAGGAATTGATGTCATGACGAGATATAAAATTTGTCTTTTGCCTGGCGATGGCATTGGTCCCGGAGTGATTGACTGCGCGGTGCAAGTCTTGCGCGCTCTTCCGGTCGAATGGGATTTCATGGAAGGCGGAATTGGCTACGCTGAATATCAAGGCAGTGGCTCGCCTCTGCCCGAAGAAACCCTGCAAAAGGTTCGCAGTGCAGATGCGACTTTGTTCGGAGCAGTAACTACGCCGCCTAATATCCCGAATTATTTCTCGCCCGTTGTCCGGATGCGGCAATCGCTTGGCCTTTATGCCAACCTGCGCCCATGCCATTCAATCCCGCATCAATCTTCGCGTCCCGGCATTGACTTTATGATTGTGCGCGAGAACACCGAGGGACTTTATTCCGGCATCGAGCGTCTCGAAGATAATGGTGAACGCGCGATTACTGAACGCGTGATCACGCGCCGCGGCTCAGAGCGGATTGTCCGCAAAGCTTTTGACCTTGCGCGTCAAACGGGACGCAAAACCGTCCACGTGGTTCATAAAGCCAATGTTCTTCGCCAAACTTGCGGATTGTTTCGCTCTGTTGCGATTGAAGTGGCAAAAGATTATCCAGAAATCACTTTGCTGGAAATGCTCGTCGATACTTGTGCGATGGAATTGGTCCGTGCACCGGAGCAATTCGATGTAATTGTCACCACGAATTTGTTTGGTGACATCTTGAGCGATGAAGCCTGTATGTTCGTTGGTGGGTTAGGCGTTGCGGCTTCAGGAAACATCGGTGCCGACGCGGCAGTGTTCGAGCCCGTTCATGGCAGCGCGCCGAATCTGGTTGGCACAGGAAAAGCAAATCCCACGGCGACAATTCTTGCGTCTGCCATGATGCTGGATTACCTCGGTGAATCGCATCATGCGAATTCTCTTCGGCAATCCATTCAGACTTGCATCGCATCAGGACGAACCACGCCCGACTTGGGCGGAGAATTGACAACTAGCCAAATGACTGACGCTGTTATTTCATCTCTAAAAATAATTTGAAAGGAAATGAATTATGACTCGTCTCGGATTTCTCATGACGCGTTTGCGTCCCGAAGAAAAACTTCTGCTTGAAGAATTGGGTCGCCGCCCTGGCGTGGAGATTATCCGCATCCTCGACGGCGAACATTTCTTTGATATTTCCAAAATGCCTCAGAAAGTTGATCTCGTCTTTGAACGTTCGATCTCCTATTCGCGCGGACTTTACATCTCGCGTATTTTTGAAGCGCACGATGTGCCTGTGATCAATCCGTCGGTGCTTGCAGAGCGCTGTGGCGATAAATATGTCACGAGCCAAATTTTGGTGAAGAATAATATTCCGACTCCGCGCGTGTGCATGGCATTCGATGAATTGTCCGCGCTCGCAGCCATCGAAGCCATCGGATATCCATGCGTGCTCAAACCGGTGGTGGGTTCGTGGGGGCGTTTGCTTGCCCTGGTCGAGAATCGATCCGATGCAGAATCGTTCATTGAACATAAAACAGCATTAGGAATTAATCATCAAGTCTTTTACATTCAAGAATATGTAAATAAACCTGGGCGTGATATTCGCGCCTTTGTGATCGGCGAGGAACCGATCTGCGCGATTTATCGTACGTCCGAAAGCTGGATCACCAATACCGCGCGCGGCGGCATCGCTTCGAATTGTCCGTTGACGCCGGAACTGATCGACATCTGTCAACGAACGGCACGCGCGGTCGGATACGGGATGCTGGCGATTGATGTGTTCGAGACCGCTGACGGCTTGGTGGTGAACGAAGTGAATCACACGATGGAATTTCGCAATAGCATCACCACCACCGGAGTCAATATTCCCGCGTTGATGGTGGATTATGTTTTATCGCAAGCCCGCGTATAATCGTTATGAGGAGATTTCGAGATGTGTACATGAAAGCAGATTGAGAATTTGGGCTTGGACGAATCGAGAGATTCGGTATTGACACATCTTGGATTGGTAGTAAAATACCGCCCAATATGTTTAGTCTGTTTGCGTTGCCGCGTTCCCGTCGTCCGCTGCCCACTTCTCTTCGAGAAGGTCGGGACCTTTTGGTTTGGATGACGGAACGTAAACGCATGGTACGCTGACACACGCATTCATCAACCAAAGCAGCCCTCCTTCTTGGAGGGCTGCTTTTATTTTCATCCATAAGGAGTAGTCATGAAAGATAAACCAAAACCGCAAGTCAAGAAAGTCGTGCTCGCCTATTCCGGCGGGCTCGATACTTCGGTCATCGTGCCGTGGCTGAAGGAAAACTATGGCTGTGAGGTCGTCTGCTTTTGTGCCAATGTTGGTCAGGGCGATGAAGATTTACGCGGCCTCAAACAGAAAGCTATCAAAAGCGGCGCCAGCCAATGCATCATCCATGATATGCGAGAAGAGTTTGCCTCAGAATATCTTTTTCCCATGCTGAAAGCGGGAGCTGTGTACGAACATAAATATTTATTGGGCACATCGGCGGCGCGGCCGCTGATTGCCAAACATCTCGTGGACGTAGCGCACGAAGTCGGCGCAGACGCAGTGGCGCATGGTGCGACCGGCAAAGGCAACGATCAGGTTCGTTTTGAACTCACCGTCATGGCGCTCGATCCGCGGCTCAAGATCATCGCTCCGTGGCGCGAATGGGAGATCCGCTCGCGCGAAGATGCGATTGCTTACGCTGCAAAACATAAGGTGCCGGTCACCGCTACCATCAAATCCATTTACAGTCGAGATTCAAACCTGTGGCATATTTCACACGAAGGTGGCTTGCTCGAAGATCCGTGGAATGAACCGGAAGAGTCGATGTACCAGATCAGCACCTCGCCGGAGAACGCGCCCGACGAACCCGAATATATCGAGATCGAATTCGAGAGCGGCACGCCCGTGGCAGTCAACGGCGAAAAACTTTCAGCCGCAAAAATTGTCGAGCGACTCAATGCTGTCGGCGGCGCGCATGGCATCGGACGCGTCGACCTCGTTGAGAATCGACTCGTTGGCATGAAGTCGCATGGCGTCTATGAAACGCCGGGTGGAACGATTTTGCTCTTCGCCCATCGTGAACTTGAATCGCTTATCCTTGACCGTGAGACGATGCACTTCAAGGAAATGGTCGCGGTCAAATACACTGAACTCATCTACAACGGTTTGTGGTTCACGCCTCTGCGCGAAGCGATTGATGCTTTTGTCAACGCCACGCAAGGTCCGGTGACAGGCATGGTTCGCCTGAAGCTTTACAAAGGCAACATTATCTCCGCAGGCCGCAAGTCGCCGTTCAGTTTGTATCGCGAAGATTTCGCAACCTTTGGCGAGGAGGATGTTTACGATCAGAGTCATGCCGAGGGCTTCATTCGATTGTTTGGTTTGTCGTTGAAAGTCCGCGCCTTGAATGGCTTGCCTGTGTCCGGTCTCGACATGCCCAAGCCCGATTATTCCCGTTTCAAGAGAGATTAGCATGACGATGTTGTGGGGCGGACGCTTCGCCCAAGAACTCGACGCCGCGGCTTGGGACTTGAACTGCTCATTGCCTGTTGACAAACGCATGGCCATTCAGGATGTGGATGGTTCGCTGGCGTGGGCGGATGCTTTGCATAAGGCAAAGATTCTATCGGATGAAGAACACGCTGAGATTGCCCCCGGGCTGGCGATCATCAAAGAAGAATTCACAAGCGGAAAGTTTTCCTTCGCCCCCTCCGACGAAGATATTCACACTGCCGTCGAGCGCCGCCTCACCGATTTGATTGGCTCGACTGCCGGCAAACTTCACACCGGCCGCTCGCGCAACGATCAGGTCGCAACCGATTTTAGATTATGGATGCTGCAAACCATTCCGACTATTGACGCTGAGTTGCTTGACTTGCAATCTGCATTGGTGGAGCAATCAGAAAGCGCGTGCGAGACTCTGATGCCCGGTTACACTCACCTCCAACGCGCACAACCGATTCTGCTCGCGCATTGGTGGCTGAGTCACTTTTGGCCGCTCCAACGCGACCGCGAACGTCTTGTTAATCTGATCAAGCGTGTTTCTGTTTTGCCGCTGGGCTCGGGTGCGCTGGCAGGAACCCCAATTACCGTTGACAGACTTGCATTAGCTCATTTACTTGGCTTTGCAGATGTTTCTCAAAACAGCATGGATGCTGTTTCAGATCGCGATTTTGCCGCTGAGTTTTTATTCTGTGCCACGATGATTGGAATCCACTTGAGCAAACTTTCCGAGCAAATCGTTTTGTATACCAGCGCCGAGTTTGGATTCTTTGAATTGTCTGATTCATTTTCAACTGGTTCGAGTCTCATGCCGCAGAAAAAGAATCCTGATGTGTTCGAGTTGACACGCGGCAAAGCGGGAACGATGATCGGTTTGCTAACAGGCTTGCTTGCCACGCTCAAAGGGTTGCCATCCACCTACGATAAAGATTTACAGGAAGATAAACAATCTGTCTTCCAAGCCACAGATATTTTGCTTGCAATTCTGCCCGTTATCGCAGGTGCGTTACGGACACTCACTGTCAAGCCCGAACGAATGCGCCCTGCGATCGATTCTTTCATGATGGCAACCGACTTAGCAGATTATCTCGTCAGCAAAGGAATCCCATTTCGCGAGACGCATGCGATCGCCGGTAAAGCTGTCCGTGCCGCGCTGGAGAAAAAAATCGGATTGGATGAACTCCCGCTTGAAGCGTATCAGAATCTAAGCCCCGTGTTTGATGCGGATGTATATCAAGTTTTTGATCCAATGAAGTCTGTCGAAAAAAGAAATGCGATTGGCGGAACGAGTCCCCAGTCGGTAAAAAAACAAATTCAATTAGCAAAACTAAAAATCAAAGGAGAATAAACCATGTCTACTGTTACTTGTCCTGAATGTGCCGCAGAGGTTACTCTCGAAGCTGGAACCGAAGTTGGCGAGATCATCGTCTGTCCCGATTGCGGAGTGGATTTGGAAGTGACCGTGCTCGAACCTGCCGCGGTGCAACTTGCACCGATGGAGCAGGAAGATTGGGGAGAATGATTTGATTGAGAGTAATATGCAGAGAAGATTGAAAATCGGCGTCTTGTGTTCGCGCATACGCGTGGAAGAGAAATGGATATTCGGCGCACTGGAAAAGCGCGGCATTGATTTTGATCGCCTCGATGATCGCGTGATTAGTTTTAATCTCGATGAAGCATCGTCGTGGCATCAATATGATGCGGTATTGGAACGCAGCATTAGTTATACTAGCGGACTCTATGCGTTGCGAATCCTGAATGCATTCGGCGTTCCAACAGTGAATACTTTGGCGGTGGCTGAAGCATGTGGAGATAAATTGACTACCAGCACGCTGCTCATGAAAGCTAGTTTGCCACAACCACATAACGTGGTGGCGTTTACACCAGAATCGGCCTTGGAGGCGTTGGAGAAACTTGGCTATCCGGCGGTGGTCAAGCCGGTGGTTGGTTCATGGGGACGATTGCTGGCAAAGATCAACGACCGCGACGCAGCTGAGGCAATCTTTGAACACAAAGCCACACTTGGTTCCACTCAGCATCAGGTCTTTTATATTCAGGAATATATCGAGAAACCCGGGCGCGATATCCGTGCAGTGGTGATCGGCGAGCGCGTGTTGACTGCCATGTATCGCACCTCGCCACATTGGATCACAAATACCGCGCGCGGTGGTGAAGGCGAATTGTGTCCGGTCACGCCTGAGATCGAAGACTTATGTTTGAAAGCCGCGCAAGCTGTCGGCGGCGGTGTGCTGGCGATTGATTTGATCGAACATCCTCAGCGCGGATTTCTTATCAACGAGGTCAATCACACAATGGAATTTCATACACTTCAGCCGTTGAGCGGAATTGACATCGCAGGCGAGATCGTGGATTACGCCGTCAACGTTGCAAGTCGGGAGGTCGTTCAATGACAACTGTATCCATTGTTGGTGGTTCCGGCTATGGCGGCGGCGAGACGCTGCGCCTTTTGCTCGATCATCCGAATGTAGAAGTCAAGCAAGTCACATCGCGGTCGCACATGGGTGAGTTTGTGTATCAAGTGCATCCCAATTTGCGGAAGCGGACGCAACTCAAATTTAGCGATCCATCACAGCTCGAAGCAGTGGATGTGCTTTTTCTTGCTCAGCCGCATGGACAAGCTCAGCATGAAATTGAGCGATTCGCAAAACTTGCAGCAAAAATTGTTGACCTCGCCGCGGATTTCCGTCTGCGTGACGCGGATGTTTACGAAAAATGGTATGGCGAAAAACATGCCGCGCCGGAATGGCTAAACAAATTTGTTTATGGTTTGCCTGAACTTCACCGCTCGGAGCTTGCCGCGGCAGATTATGTCAGCGGCGTGGGATGCAATGCAACTGCCAGCAATCTTGCGTTGCTTCCGTTAGTCAAGTCAGATTTGATCGAGAAGGATGCGCTAATCATCATCGAAATCAAAGTTGGATCATCAGAAGGAGGCGCGGAAGGAAACCCCGCTTCGCATCACCCGGAACGGGCTTCCGTCATCAGAACCTTTTCTCCCTTTGGACATCGTCACACGGCTGAGGTGATTCAAGAAATGGGTGTGGCCAATGTTTCGCTGACAATGACGTCCGTGGATTTAGTGCGTGGCGTGTTGGCGACCGCACATGCAAAAGTCAAAGTTGGTGTGACCACGAAAGATTTATGGAAAGCATATCGCGCCGCGGCAAACGAAAATCCCTTTATTCGTGTTGTGAAAGAGCAGCGCGGAATCTTCCGTGTGCCTGAACCAAAAATATTAGCTGGATCCAATTATGCCGATCTCGGTTTTGACCTCGACGAAAACAATTGTCACGTCGTTTCGATGTGCGCCATTGATAATCTCATGAAGGGCGCGGCAGGCTCAGCAGTGCAGTGTATGAACCTGATGATGGGTTGGGATGAAACGCTGGGCTTAGAGTTCGCGGGTATGCACCCGATTTAATATGTCATCGGAGAACTTATGAGTCGATCAACCATTGTTGTTAAACTTGGTGGTACGGACGGTGTGGACTTTTCCGCCATATGCAAAGATGCCGCGGAATTATTGAAGCAGAACAATCAACTTGTCCTTGTACACGGCGGTTCGGCCGAATCGAATTCATTGGGCGTAGCTTTGGGCGCGCCGCCGAAGTTTATTACATCACCATCTGGATATACCTCGCGCTACACGGACCGCAAGACGTTGGAGATTTTTGCGATGGCTGTCAATGGCAAGATCAATACGTTGCTGGTTGAGCAACTGCAGATGATGGGAATCAATGCACTGGGTTTGAGCGGCGTGGACGGAAAGTTGATGCAAGCCACACGCAAAGATTCGATTCAAAGCATCGAGAACGGCAAACGCAAAATCATTCGCGACGATTATACAGGCAAGATCGAATGTGTTAATGAGAAGCTACTGCAAACTTTGCTCGCCGGTGGATATTTGCCAGTGATTGCGCCGATGGCAGTCAGTGAAAAAGGCGAAGCCTTGAATGTAGATGGAGATCGCGCCGCGGCGATGGTATCGTCTGCATTGAAGGCAGAGGCACTGATCTTGCTCACGGCAGTTCCAGGGCTGATGAAAAACTTTCCAGACGAATCAACGGTCATTCAACATTTAACACAGAGTCAATTATCAGACGCGCTCGAAGCCGCGCAAGGTCGGATGAAGAAAAAAGTCCTTGGCGCGGAAGAAGCGCTCAAGGGCGGCGTGAAGCGCGTGGTCATCGCCGATGGGCGAATCCAAAATCCAATCTCAAATGCTTTAGAAGGAAAAGGAACAGTCATCCAATGAACCCACAGGAAATTATCGATATCGAAAACAAACACACATCGGGCACGTACGCTAAACAACCGCTGGTCATCGTGCGCGGACAAGGTGCGTTATTGTTCGATGCGAACGGCGTGGAGTATCTTGATTGCTCGTCGGGACACGGCGTCGCCAATCTCGGCCACGCGCACCCGAAAGTGGCGGAGGCGATTTACAAGCAAGCTTCCACGTTGATCACTTTATTTGAAACATTCCCGAATGATAAGCGCGCGGAAGTGATGCAGAAAATTACTTCGCTTGTAGATGGATTGGATCGAGTCTTTCTTTGTAACTCGGGGACAGAAGCCGTAGAAGCCGCATTGAAGTTTTCCCGCATCTCTACCGGACGAAAGAATGTGGTCGCCGCCATGCGGGCTTTTCATGGCCGGACGTTTGGTTCGCTCTCCGCGACGTTCAACAAAAAATATCGCGAAGGCTTCGAGCCGCTGGTTCCAGGATTTAGTCATGTTGCTTATAACAACATTGAAGCGTTGGACAAAGCCGTAACCAACGAAACTGCCGCCGTGATTTTGGAAATGGTACAAGGCGAGGGCGGTGTCTATCCTGCGAATGCGGAATATGTTCAAGCCGCGCGTCGAATTTGCTACGAGCGCGGCGCACTCTTGATTGTGGATGAAATCCAAACCGGCTTTGGCCGCACGGGCAAGATGTTTGCTGTCCAGCATTTTGGAGTCAGACCTGATTTGCTGACATGTGCCAAGTCATTGGCTGGAGGTTTGCCAATGGGCGCGGTGTTGATTGGTAAAAAGGTAAAGAATCTAACGCCTGGTGTCCACGGTTCGACTTTTGGCGGAAATCCGTTGGCATGTGCCGCAGCAGTCGCGGCATTGACTGCAATCGAGGAAGAAGATTTAGCGGGTCAAGCCGCGGCAAAAGGCAAATACTTGATGGATAAGTTGAAGAAGATTGAATCCCCGAACATTCGAGAAGTGCGCGGGATGGGGTTGATGGTTGGCATCGAGATGAAACAAAAAGTTGTGCCATACATTCGGGAACTACAGGACCTTCATATCATTGCCTTGAATGCGGGTATGACGGTCATCCGCTTGCTGCCACCACTGGTGATTACTTACGAGCAGATTGATCATCTTGTGGATGTTTTGTCAGAACTCTTAACCAAGAATCTGGTGAGCGAAGAAAACCAGTAATGGCAGACGCAGATTTATCAACTCTGACTGGTTTGGTCTCGGAATACAGCCCATCGGGTCAAGAACGCGGCGCAGTGGAATGGCTGGTCGCGCGGATGAAGGCTCTTGGTTATCCCACGGCGTTTATTGACGATGCCGGCAATGCAGTTGGAATCATCGGAGATGGCATCAAGCAGATTGTGTTGCTTGGTCATATTGATACTGTGCCCGGGGAAATTAACGTTCATGAGCATAATGGAGTTCTTTATGGGCGCGGCTCGGTCGATGCAAAAGGACCGCTGGCATGTTTCGCGGATGCGGTTGCACAAGTTGGCGCTGCGGGTGGCTGGCAGTTCATCGTCATTGGCGCGGTGGAAGAGGAGCGAAATTCGGAAGGCGCACGCTTTGTAGTGAATCAATACAATCCGGACTTCGCCATCATCGGCGAACCGAATCGCTGGGATCGAATCGCATTAGGATACAAAGGCAGCGCGTGGGCAAATGTAACTGTTAAGCGCGAGCAGATGCACACAGCGAGCGGTGAAGAAACAGCTTGCGAATCTGCAATTGGTTTATGGCTGAAGATCAAAGGGTATGCAGATTCATTTAATAACGGCAAACAAAAAGCGTTCGATAAATTATTGCTTACGTTGCGTGGCATGGATTCTGATACAAACGATTTCGAGCAATGGGCGCGGTTGCAAATCGGCGTGCGATTGCCAATGGATGTTTCCCCAAGTGATTGGTATGCAAAGTTGAATGGAATTGCGGATGGAGCAACGATCGAGCCAAAGGGATTCGCTGTCCCTGCATGGGAGTGTGAGAAGAATACTCCGTTGGTACGCGCATTCTTAAGCGGAATCCGCTCACAGGGCGGCGAGCCGCGCTTTGTATATAAAACCGGGACGGCTGATTTGAACATCGTCGCGCCCGTTTGGAAATGTCCCGCTTTGGTTTATGGACCCGGCGATTCAAATCTGGATCACACCCCAAGTGAGCATATTGACTTGGATGAATATTCAAAGGCAGTCGATGTGTTATGCGAGGGATTAAAGAAATTGACGAAGCAATAACAGTTGATTACTCTATTAGCGCCCGCAAAGCCAATGTGTACGACTTCCATCCGAGTCCGCTGATCTTTCCTTTGCACACCGCGGAGATCAGAGACTTCGATCGGAATTCTTCCCGTGCATAAACATTCGACAAATGCACTTCGATCACGGGAATCCCGATCGCGGCAATTGCGTCGCGCAACGCCACGGAAGTGTGTGTGTATCCTCCGGGATTGAAAACCACGCTGTCCGCCCAGGTACGCGCCTCTTGAAGCGCATCAATCAGCTTGCCCTCATGATTCGATTGCTTGCACACCACTTCCGCCCCGAGCGACTTTCCCAGTTCCATCAACTTGATGTTGATCTCATCCAGCGTCATTGAACCATAGACCCCCGGCTCACGCATTCCAAGCAGGTTCAAATTCGGGCCATGCAATATTAGGATTTTCATCAGTCCTCCAAAACATTTTCCAAATCAGTCACATCCACCAATTCGACTCTTCCGATCTCAGCGGGCAGCGCAAAGCGGATGGCTTGCGCGTTTTTCTTTTTATCCACGCGCACGGCGCGGACGAGTTCATCACGCGGTAAGTCCTTTGGGATTTGGATCGGCAGGCCCAGCGCCGAAAGCGACTCTGCCACTGTTTCTGACAGGCCCTTAGCGGCCACCGCCAAACGTTCCGCAAGTTTCGCCTCGGCCACTATTCCAATCGCCACGGCTTCGCCATGTCGCAATTGGAAATGACTAACCAACTCAATGGCATGTCCAATCGTATGTCCCAAATTCAACGTAGCGCGCACTCCTTTTTCGTATGGATCTTCCTCGATTATTTTTATCTTCACGGCCATTGCACGTTTTATAACTTCTTCCAAATTGTCCTTGATCCAATCCAATCCGCGCCGGCACAAATAAAACAATTCCGGGTCTGAAATAATTCCATGCTTTACCACTTCCGCCATACCAGATATTAATTCTGTTTCTGATAAAGTCTTAAGCAATTGAGGATCCGCCAAAACTAATTTCGGCGAATGGAACGAGCCGACCAAGTTCTTGCCTTCGGGCAAATCAAATCCCGTCTTGCCGCCCAAAGACGAATCAACCATCGCGAGCAAAGTAGTCGGCACACCCACCCAATTAATCCCGCGCATGAACGTGGACGCGGCAAAGCCTGCCAGGTCGCCAGTCACGCCGCCGCCCAACGCAACGACCGTGCTCTTGCGATCCAGTCCGATTTTTAATATCTCCCGCCACAACTGCATAACGGTATCCATGTTTTTTGAGTTCTCGCCCGCAGGAAAGGAAATCACATGAACCTTATAACCCGTTCCTTCAATAGACTTGACCGCACGTTCGGCATATAAATTTGCCACGGTCTGATCGGCAATGACCGCAACCAGGTTCCCAAGCTTACGTTCGCGCATCAAGTTGCCGAGAAAATTAAATCCGCCGGATTGGACAATCACATCATACATATTTTCATCCGCTGAATGTACACATAACAAATTTAGCTTTTGCTGAATCTCCAATGCGATTTGTTCAGGCGTCTTTTGGAATTCGCGAATGGATTGTCCTGACTGGTTTACGCGAATCCCAAAAGAATCATAGTGGCCTTTTCTTTGTTCAAGCAGGACTTGCAATTTCTCTTCCAAATTACCGACCAGCAATGGCCGTCGGCTTTGATCCTTTTGTAAACGTGCGACCAAAGTTTCAATCTTCGTTTCGAGAAAGACAATCCAGCCGCGTCCTTCCGCATACCGACGATTTTCTTCGCACAACAACGCGCCGCCGCCCAACGCAATCACGCGCGGACTTTCGTTCGAGACCAGTTTCAACGTCTCCGTTTCCAAATCACGGAATACTAACTCGCCTTCTGCCATAATTTGTAGAATAGCCTCGCCTGCAGACTTTTCTATTTCAAGATCAAGATCAACGAATGGCAAGCGCAATCTCTCCGCCAGCGCTTTACCGACAGATGATTTCCCCGCTCCGGGCGGGCCATAAAGATAAATATGTTTCATCATCATTCCCAAAAAATGTGAGGCGTGTTATCCATCTTCAAATCTTCAAGCGTGGCTTTGCGTAATGCCGCAAAGCGGGGCATCATTTCGCTCAATGAGTCGCCACCGAGTTTTTCGATTAGTGCATCTGCCAGAATAAACGCGACCATCGCTTCTAGAATCGAAACGGCGCGCGGTACGGGGCAAAAATCTGAGCGTTCGTATTGGGTCGGTGCTTCAACGCCCGATCCGAGGTCAACAGTTTGCTGCGGTGTCAAAGTGGTCGCAATCGGTTTCATCGCCGCGCGAACTACAATGGGCTGTCCGTTCGAGATTCCGCCTTCAATGCCGCCTGCGCGATTCGTTGAACGCCGAAGGCTTGAATGTTCCAAAGTGATTGGATCATGCGCTTGCGTTCCCACTCGCTTTGTATTTTCAAACGCATCACCGATCTCCACTCCTTTAATTGCCTGAATGCTCATGACCGCCATTGCCAGTTTAGCCTCGAGCCGTTTATCCCATTGCGAAAAAGAACCGAGTCCAACTGGGGCATTCAGCACGACAATTTCCAGCACACCTCCCAACGTATCTTTTGAATGGATGATTTCTTCGATGTGCGCCCGCATCTTCTCAGCTGCGACTTGATCCGGACAACGCACATCACTCTGCTCTGCCGCTTCAAACCGGGCGGGATAATCGATTCCGCCCAAATCAGCTTCCACTTCGCCGATGGATTTTACATATCCGCCAACGACGATACCAAATTGATACAGAAAATGTTTGCAGACCGCGCCTGCCGTAACGCGCATAGTCGTTTCTCTAGCCGAGGCGCGTTCAAGCGCCGGACGCAAATCTTTGTATCCATACTTCACGGCGCCGGTTAAATCTGCATGACCCGGACGCGGCGCAGTCATCGGCTCAATGGCTTTGCCCTTCCATTTGATGTGGTCAGCATTTTGCACGAGTAAGGCAATCGGCGCGCCGGTTGTTTCACCTGTCATAACTCCGCCGAGAATTTGAACAGTATCTTTTTCAATCTTCATCCGCCCCCCAGAGCCATAGCCTTTTTGACGGCGCTCAAGTTCTTTATTAATAATATCAGGAGTAATAGAAAGTCCAGCGGGCATGCCCTCGAGAATGGCAACCAGCGATGGGCCGTGAGATTCACCTGCAGTCAAGAAGCGAAGCATAAGTTCTCCATAAAATGGTGATTTCGATACGCCACTTCGCGGCTATTCAACCACCGAGCTGTACAAAATAGCTCTTGGTGGATTTTGTCCCGTCCAAATTTCAAAGGACAATGCGGCCTGCTCGATCAACATGCCCAGACCGGTTGTTGCAGATAACCCGGCAGCACAGGCATCTTTCACAAGTTTTGTTTCGCGCGGATTATAAACTAGATCATAAATCATTGCTTGATGTGGGAGCTGCAAGCCATCTGGCCATGGAGATTGATTTGTGTTGGGCGTCATGCCAACGGGCGTAGTGTTGACGATCAGGTTGAAGGTCAAAGGTTCAAGGGCGAAGGCTTTGTAATTCGTGATGAGCAATTCACGCGGCAAAAATGATGCGGCAAGTTGTCGGGCTTGTTCAATGCGACGCGCGGCAACAGCAACATTCCATCCATCATTGATTAATGCATGTATCACTGCCCGTGCTGATCCGCCTGCACCCAAGATCAATGCTAATTTTCGATTCGCAATTTTTGATTCCCGATTCCCGATAAACCTTTTCAGATCCAATAAAAATCCATCAGCATCGGTATTATCGCCGATGAGTTTATGATTGCGGAAATAAATTGTATTAACCGCACCAACTGCGTTGGCTGTGGATGTAAGTTGATCCAGAAATGGGATGACATTCTGTTTGTGCGGAATCGTGACATTGAGTCCGTGAATATTGCCCACGCGAATCTGGGCAAGTAGATCTTCCACACCCTGTTTGCTATCTGGGGAAACAGGAAATAGTGCATAGTCGCCTTCCAACTGGCAGGCTTGTAATGCTGCTAAATGAATATTCGGCGACAAACTGTGTTCCAACGGATAACCAATCAAACCCAAATGGATCATCGCAGGGAATCCAATATTTCAAAATAATCCGGAAAGGTTTTTGAAACGCAGGCCGGATTTTCGATCAAGACGCCATCGATTCGTAAACCGATCAAAGAAAAAGCCATTGCCATGCGGTGGTCGTTGTAGGTTTGAATAGTAGCAGGCATGAATTGCTTACATGGATAAATTGTCGTGCCATCTTCGTATTCATCCACCCGGACACCGAGCCTCACAAGTTCAGTGCAAGTGGCATGGATGCGATCTGTTTCCTTGACTCTTGCCGATGCAATGCCGCGAATTCTCGTTGGTGAGGAAGCAAAAGGAGCAATCGCTGCCAGCGTTTGCGCGGTATCGGGAATATCACCCATGTCCACGTCCACACCGCACAAAGATGGAGCGCCAGCGACTTCGATGAAATCATTGCACTCATTTATTATGCATCCCATTTGTTGAAGGACGTTGAGAAAAGCAATGTCGCCTTGCTTGGATTTGCGCGAGATATTTTCGACTCGAACCATTCCACCGCAGATGGCGGGTGCGGCAAAAAAGTAGGATGCGGCGGAGGCGTCGGATTCGATCGCGTAAGTGGAAAGCGGCGAATAAAAACTTGGGAAAACAACAAATTGTGAATAGGTGTCACGCTCGATCTCGACGCCGAAGTCTTTCATAATAGCAAGGGTCATATCCACATACGGTTTGGAATTGAGTTCGGTAACCACTTCTATTTCAATTGGCTGCTGTGCGTACGGTGCAACCATCAATAAGGCCGAAAGGAATTGCGAGGAAATATCTCCGGCGATTTTTGTCTTGCCGCCGCGCAAACCGGATGCTTTTATTTTTACTGGAGGGCAATCATTTTTGGTTTCCAGTTCAGCACCGAGATGAGTGAGTGCATCGACTAAATTTCCGATGGGACGTTCCCTCATACGCGCGTCGCCATCCAAAATGTATTCACCATTTCCGAGAGTTAGGAACGCGGACAAAAACCTCGCGGCGGTTCCGGCATTGCCAATGAAGAGTTCGGCTTTACTGGATGGAATTTTTCCACCCAAACCAGCAACACTCATTTCGCAGTTTGCTTCAACCAACTGAACATCAAAACCAAGAACTTGCAAGGCTTTGGCAAAGTAACGCGAGTCATCAGAGAATAGCGCATTGGTCAGGCGCGTGATTCCCTTTCCGAGCGACGAGATTAGCAAGGCGCGGTTGGTTAACGACTTGGAACCGGGCACGCGCACCGTGGCATTCAATGGATGCAGGATAGGCTTGATCTCTAGTGAAGTCATTGTGTCAATGTCTGATATTTATGTTGTGCTTGATTTAAAACAGATTCAAGATTTGAAAAATCACTCGAAGACATCGCCAATTCGATTTCAGCAATCTGGTTTTGAAATTCATGCAGAGCATTCAAAACGTTCTCGCGGTTGGATTGTAAAACACCCAGCATCATAGAAGAGGGAGTTCCCGCCAATCGACTTGCTGACTTGAAGCCGGGGCCAATCAATGAAGCAACATCATTCGGTGTGGCAAGCGCAAGCGCGGATGAAAGCAAGAATGGTAGATGACTCGTGGACGCAAGAATACGATCATGTTCTAGTGCGTCGAGAATCGTTGCATTTGCTCCAACGGCTTCGATGATTTGAGTCGTCGCCGATAAGGCGCGCGGCGTGGTTCTTTCCAGCGGCGTCAGCAAAAACGGCGCGGCGTAATAAAGAGTCCGTTCAGCGTTGGCTAGCGAGAGTTTTTCCTTGCCGCAAATCGGATGCCCGCCAATGGGATCGAATCTTTCAGGCAAACGCGACATGGCTTCGACGATCATTCGTTTGGTTGAACCGAGATCCATCACAATACAACGCTTGGTAATGAATGTCGGCAATTGCTCGAGCAGAGTCAAAATGGCGGGCACGGGCGCGGCCAAAATGATGAGATCAGCTTCGGGCAAAAGTTTAGCGGGATCGCAATCAGCGTAATCCACTATATGTTGGGACAAAGCCAGCCTAAGCGTGGCTTGATGCGGATCAATCCCATAAATGGCCGCGCACTTGCCGCGCAGTGCCAACGCCAGCGAGCCGCCCATCAATCCCAATCCAATGATCGCGATTTTGGACTCTGAAAGATTAAAGTCAGGCTTGGACATGTTGAGGAACCAGGTGACGATCTACCGCTTCAGCCACTGCCTTGACCTGCTTAACCAATTTGGCAAAGGCTTCTGGTGTGAGAGATTGCTTGCCATCAGAGATCGCATGCGCAGGATCGGGATGCACTTCAACGATGATACCATCCGCGCCCGCGGCAACACCGGCCTTCGCAACGGCAGAGACATAAGCCGAGTCACCAGTGGAGTGGCTGGGATCAATGATGACGGGCAGATGTGTGAGTTTTTTCAAGACAGGAATGGCATTGATGTCGGTGGTGTTGCGAGTGGCGGTTTCAAAGGTGCGGATGCCGCGCTCGCACAACATCACACGCGCGTTGCCGCCGCTGAGGATGTATTCACTGGCCATGAGCATTTCTTCAATGGTTGCAGACATGCCGCGCTTGAAGAGCACAGGCGTGCGGGTCTCGCCGATGGCGCGCAGCAAATTAAAATTTTGCATATTGCGCGCGCCGAGTTGAAAAACGTCCACGCATTTTTCCATCATTTCGATTTGGGCAACGGCCATCACTTCCGCGACGATGGGCAGACCGGTTTTCTCGCGGGCTTCAACCAGATATTCGAGTCCTTCTTCGCCGAGACCTTGAAACGCATAAGGAGATGTGCGCGGCTTGAAGACGCCGCCGCGTAAAGCATTCGCGCCTGCTTCTTTTACAGCTTGTGCGGTTTCAAGAATCTGCGCACGGGACTCGACCGCGCATGGACCCGCAATGATCGGAATTTCCGTGCTCCCAACGGAAAAGCCGTCAAGTTGAAAAACAGAATCCTGTTCGTGGAATTGGCGCGAGGCAAGTTTGTATGGTTGTGAAATACGCTGAACCGACTCGACGCCCGGCAGGGCTTCGAAGATTTCCTTGGGGACATAATGTCCGTCACCGACCGCACCGATGATGGTCTGCTCAACGCCTTCGATGAGATGCGCGGATAGTTTCCGCTTTTCAATTTCAGCAATTACATTTTGGACTTGTTCTTTGGGTGCACCTGGATGCATGATGATCATCATAGTGAAACTCCTTAAGAATGAATTATGAAAGATGAAAAGACAAAACGTTAAACCTTGGATGTCAAACGTTCAACACTGGCAAGTCTTCGTCCCATGATCTGCGCGATCTGTCCAACTTGCCTGACCATCTCCGCAAACTTTTCAGGGCGGAGCGATTGCTTGCCGTCGGAGACCGCGTGCGCGGGATCGGGATGCACCTCCACGATGAGTCCATCTGCGCCGGCGGCAATCGCGGCGCGGGCTACAGCCGCAACATAATCCGCGTGGCCGGTGGCATGCGATGGGTCAAGAATGACTGGCAGATGCGTCAGATTCTTCAAAACCGGAATCGCGTTGATGTCCGTCGTATTGCGCGTGGTCGTTTCAAACGTACGAATGCCGCGCTCGCACAACATCACCTGTTTGTTGCCGCCCGCCAAAATATATTCTGCCGACATCAGCAACTCTTCAATGGTGGCAGAAAGCCCGCGCTTGAGAAGCACTGCTGTTTGCCTCTCGCCAATGGCGCGCAGAAGATTGAAGTTTTGCATGTTGCGCGCCCCGACTTGCAAAACATCCACACGCCTGACCATCAAATCGAGCTGCGTCTGCGACATGATCTCAGCCACGATGGGCAATCCGGTTTGCTCACGCGCCTCGACCAGATAATCGAGGCCTTCTTCGCCGAGACCTTGAAATGCATAAGGAGAGGTACGCGGTTTGAAGACTCCGCCGCGCAAGGCAGACGCGCCCGCTTCTTTCACCGCCTGGGCCGTCTCGATGATCTGCGAGCGGCTCTCCACCGAACACGGTCCGGCGATGATCGCGATCTCGTCACCGCCGACATTGAATCCATCCAGCGGAAAGATCGAGTTCTCCGGATGGAATTGCCGAGAGGCCAGCTTGAACGGCTGGGTGATGCGCTTGACCATATCCACGCCGTCCAGGACCTCGAAAATATCGGTGGGAATATTATGCGTTTCGCCGATGGCACCGATAATGGTCGCTTCGACTCCCTGCGAAAGATGGGCATTCAATCCCGCAGCTTTGACGTGTTCGATCACATCCTGAACTTGCTCTGACGTGGCATTGGGTTTCATAATAATCATCATGGTGGTTCCTCCTTTGGCCTATCTGACGAGGTCAGGACGCAGTTTGACTGCATCCCGCAAGTAAACATGTTTGATTTCGCCTTGCGGCTTATCGGTATTCCAATGGATCAATACGCGGATACATAACGGCAAACTTTCTTCGACCGGTATTTCGCGCGCGCACATCATCGGGACTTGATCCCAACCCATTTGACGCGCGGCCAGCGCGGGATGTACCGAGGTGACATCATCAGTGACAGTAAAGAATGCCGAGGCGATATCTGCCGTTTTCAAATCCGGGTTGGCGCACAAGATTTCGTCAAGCAACTCCTTCGTCGCGAAAAGGATATGATCTTTCGAGTCAGATTCAATTGTGGTCGCGCCGCGAATACCGCGTGTGGTCATGAGTTCTCCTTAATGTAAACAAAAAGAGCAAGACCGTTTGGTCTCGCTCTTTGAGTACAGATTTATCACTCTGTCTGCTTAAGCGCCGCCAACGGCAACCGAATTGCAGAGGCCGTAAAAGTAGTACGCAAAATAAAAGCGGACAGTCGTCAACATATTGGGCAGTATTCTATGCGAGAGGGAAAGATGTGTCAAGGGCACGCATTGCCTCAAATAAAATGTTACTTTAGGAGATAACGTTGCCTCAGAAATAAGGTTACCCTAGCGGCGAAACCGAAAGGTGAAGCCGAGGAAGCCATGATGGTTCGAAGACACGTTTTGTCAATAGGTGAATTTGCGTTAAGGAATCTGAGATTAGCGGTGTCACGCAATTCATGTTGACCCGAATTTTGTGGGGAGTTGTTCCGGGAACCAACCAAATCGGTCTCGCTCCACATTTTGCCTCGGGGAATACTCATGTGTACCTGCATGAGGCGCAGGCAAAACGAAATTACAAAGGATAGGATAGAACTGTTTGAGGCAATGGGTTTTTCAATCATGCTCCAATCCAACTAAGACTGAATCGCTTCCTGGTGAGCGATTCTCTTCCCTGGAGGAAGGTGTTCTGCTTATAGAAGCGGTTTAGGAGGAGTCTGTTCAATCACCTTGATCATTGCACTAGCGGGCGGCTACGTAAGGCGTGTTGGCGCAAATGGCGTTCTTCGTCATAGGGGACATGATCCTGCCAGAGCCTCCAGGCAATTTCCAGCCAGCGGTTGCCTAGGCGTCGACACGCATCACTAAACGAAGAGCAGTGTGGACGAATAGTCTGAAAGTAGGTGTTGGCCCACACGGAATAATCCAGGGAGCTTTTCGCCCACAGTTGGACCACGGTGCGGAAATCGTGATCACAGGCGCGGCGAAAGGTGATGTATTTATATTTACCGCTGGCTTTAGTAACCGGACATGTGCCCGCGACGCATTGCAGAACCTGGGGGTTCGGAAAGCGGCCACGGTCATCCCCGAACTTGGAGAGCAGGGCAGGAGCCAAAATCTTCCCAGCACCCGGCAGAGATGAAAAGACCGGGTAGTCCGGATGCTGGACAAACAAGTTTTGGATTTCCACCAGTGTGGCGGTTTTGTCTTGGATTTGATGCAGAGCCAGACGCGCTAGACGGGTGGCGATGGATTGGAAGGCCAACACAGTTTCCTCTTTCTTTGGCTGCGGGCTGTGGCTGTTGCAAACGGGCGTAACAGCCCGCTAACTTGGAAGAGTGAGTGTAGTGGTGAGCTTTGGCAAAGCCCTGGAAATCTTCGAAGGTCAGGCCTGCCGCTGCCTTGGGTGTCGGGAACTCGCAAATAAACTCCAAACTGATTGGCAAATCCAGGTGGCTGAATACCTTCGTCGCATTAGGGTAGTAGCGCCATAGGGCCTCTCGCAACCGATTCGTGCTTTGGACAATCGTCCGAGTCAGAAAAAGTTCCAGACTGACCAACGCCGTGATTTGCTGGGTCAACGGGCTGTCTGCTTGCCAAACATGCAGCCGGGCCCGGTCGGTGCGCACGAGGTCGGCGATCAAATGGGCATCACTACGGTCTGTTTTGGCTCCACTTGCCCCAAACCGGCCACGTGTATCCTTGATTGTGCTAGGTGGGATCACATAGATTTGCTGGTAGCTTCGGGAACTCAAGAAATCGATAAACAGATTATGCTCCGTTTCGATCCCGACTAAACAGTCTTCCGCACTCACCCCTAACCCCTCCCTTTGCGCATCGAACGCTTCAAACCCTGCCGGTGAATGAGGAATGGTTTGATAAACAATGAGGCCTCCTTCTTCGTTCAAGTAGACGATATCGTGCTTTTGGGTGCTCCAGTCGATTCCGATGTATACTACTTTCATAAGAACCTCCTCGAGCATTCCTGGAGGGGCACAAACCGGTGGACGTTCTCTAGTTAGGGCGCTCTGGGCGCAACACGTTTTCAACCCTCTGCCGGTTTCGCCTGGGAGGGCAGTCTTCGAAAAGCATTCAAAGTGCTGAACTGAACAAGCCTTTGTTCCCAGACGGGTGCCTGTGGGGTAGAACGACTTGGTTGGTTCCCTTGTCGGTTCTACCCCATTTTCGCGCCTTTTCACATTATATGGTAACTAGAACAGAACCACTTTGAGTCAACAAAGTAAGAAGGAATTACTGGAAGTCGTTCGTGAACGATATGTAACTGCAAAGCGAAAAGAGAAACAACGCAGCCTGGATGAATTGGTAGCCGCCACAGGCTATCATCGGAAATATGCTATTCGGGTCTTGAGGCACTCGAGAGGGAAAGGAGTGATTCGGAAGAAGGGACGCAAAAAGGTTTATCAAGGGGATGTGGTGATTGCATTAGAACAGATCTGGGAGGTGTGTGGGCGCATCTGTTCCAGGCGGCTGCAACCCTTCTTGCCGGAGATGGTGAGAATCATGAAGCGGCTGGGAGCCCTGACGATTTCAGCGGAGACCGAAAAACTCCTATTAGGAATGAGTCGGGCGACTATCGACCGCTGCTTGGGCACAGCACGGAAGATACGCCCTCACGGGTTGAGCACCACCAAGCCCGGCACCCTCTTGAAAAAAGCTATTCCGATTCATACCTACACTCCTTGGGATCAGGAAAAGCCAGGCTTCCTGGAAATTGACTTGGTGGCTCATTGTGGTAACACAGCCGAGGGTCAATTTGTGAATACGCTGACGTGTGTCGACGTGTCCACGGGCTGGACCGAATGCTTAGCCATCCTGCCACGCACCAAGCAAACTGTATTCAGCGCCATCCAAGGCATGCGTTCCCAGTTGCCCTTTTCCCTGTTGGGCATTGACTCGGACAACGGCACGGAATTCATCAATGACTTGCTCTATCACTACTGCGATTATCAGAAAATCACCTTCACTCGTTCTCGGCCTTATCATAAGAACGATCAAGCTCATGTCGAGCAAAAAAACTGGTCTGTGGTGCGCCGGTTGATTGGTTATGATCGCCTGGACACGCAAGCCCAAGCTCTGCTCTTGCAAGAGATCTATCAGGACTTGCGCCTGTATGTCAACTTCTTCCAACCCGTTCTAAAACTGGTTGCGAAACAACATGTGGACAATAAGCTCATCAAACGCTATGATAGAGCCGCCACTCCATATCAACGTGTCTTAGCTTCCGCCCATGTTCCTCTCGAAGCCAAAGCTCGTTTAACCAACCTTTATGTCCGCCTCAATCCCGTCCTCCTCCGCACTACGATCGATCGGAAAGTCGACCAGTTGTGGAAATTGTCTCGGTAACCTCTTCTTTTGAGGCAACGATACCCCGAAAGTTACCTTTTCTATTGAGGCTTCACGGGGCATAAAATTGGATGTTAGCCCAAAGTGGTAAAGTCCCCTTTCACCAAAGTTACAATGTCCCATTTCCCCAAAGTTATAATGTCCCCTTCGGGAAAGGGACAGAAAGTGGA
>Ga0209039_10001297_pt1 | contig 23638 bp, 19 predicted proteins | sample BogFormECP12_OM1_FD_188238 | JGI IMG/M metagenome (GOLD analysis project Ga0209039, IMG submission 188238) | Bog forest soil microbial communities from Calvert Island, British Columbia, Canada - ECP12_OM1 (SPAdes) (version 2) | ecosystem: Environmental > Aquatic > Freshwater > Wetlands > Bog ... | reverse complement strand
CTACGGACCCAAAGCCAAGCCGTTCGTCTGGCGTAAACGCGAAGTCAAAGGTTCGCAGTTGCGCAATACTATCGTTAACTTACGCAATTAAGTACTAGCAAGGCTCTGATATGCGATTCGGGGTGCGCCATAACACTGCCTTTCCAAGAAGCAGGACTAGCCAGGGAAGAGCGAGGCTGAATCCGAGCCAAAAACCTAGGCTTTTCCGGGACCGGAGCGGTCGTGCCAAACAGCGGCGGGCGGCCACCCAACCTACTTTCAGTAAGACGTCCCGGCGTCATGCCCGTATCAATGGACAGCTACTAGCGGGGACAGGCGGGCATTAGACAAAGCGGCTGCTCCCAAGAATCTATAATTGCAAACCTTGGCAGAACCTTCTCGCTACCTGAGAAGAGAAAATCGCGAGAACTTTAGATTAGTCCGGAAGCGGAGTCAATAGCTCTGAAGTGGTGTAAGGCGATTAATTGTTCTCATCGGCCCGCGTTGAATTCGGCGGGCCTGTGCCGCCCCTGAAGGGGCTCGGTTTCGTTATAAAACGTTGACCCAGGGCTTCCGCCCTGGGCTACATCTATTCCGCCCTCCGGGCTGGATTTGTCAAGATATTCAATGCATTGTTATCACGGCGCGCGTCGCGGCCAAAGGCTGGGATCCCTCACGCACCAAGCCCGCTCTGCGGGACTGTGCCTCGCGGCTCGCAGGCTCGATGCGGGTTACCTCTTCTCAACCACGCCTTGCTAGAGCCTTTTGAACAAACGTCGCAGCGCGTGCAAGATGCTCCCGCACATGACCCGACCGCAGATCCCTCCACTCAGGCTAAAGCCCTCGGTCGGGATGACAAGCTTGGGGAAGGGCCGCTTTGGTCAGATAACGTCTCGTCGCGGCATCGGGTTGATGTCAAGTGAAGGGCAGACTGGCCGCGGCGCCAGTCCCGCTGTGCGGGGCCGATGCAGCTTCATATCAAGGTTGATGCCATCTTTTATCCCGCCGCCGCCCTGTCGGCCCGCTTCTTGCGCTGCGTCGGGTGCACAAACCACGCGATCCCAATACTTACCAGATACAGCACGATCATGGGCGCAGCGAAGATGCACATATTAAGGATGTCGGTGGTGGGCGTGATGATGGCCGCAATGATGAAGATGACCAGGATTGAGTAGCGCAGATTGCGCCACATCCAGCCTGCCGTCAGAATGCCCATGAGCGACAGGAAGAAGACCAGAATCGGCAACTCGAACACAATGCCCAGTCCGGCGATGATGGTCAGGAACAGGTCGGTGTATTCCTGAATGGTGATCATCGGGGTGAATTGGGCACTGAAAGTAATCAGAAAGTCGAGCGCCGCAGGATAAACCATCTTGTAGCCGAAGTACCCGCCCGCCAGAAACAGTCCCACGGTACTGAACATGAAGGGCATCACGTAGCGGCGCTCGTGGCGATATAGGCCCGGCGAAATGAATGACCACACCTGGTACAACACGAACGGCGAAGCCACAAAGCAACCGGCGAGTAGCGACACCTTCAAATACATGTTGAAGGGATCGGTGGGGTTCAGGTAAACCAGCTTCTGTTCGAGATGGTGGTTGGCCAGCGCCTGCATGATGGGCTTCTGCATGAGCGAGAAAATCTGCTCGTGATACCACCAGCACGCACTGAATCCGCCCACGATGTAGAGCGCGCTATAGATGATGCGGCGGCGCAGCTCCTCGAGGTGCTCGAGAAAGCTCATGCCAGTCATTTCTTCGGAGGTCCGCTTCTGGGCGGTTTCCAGGGCTGGACTTGGCATCGCTTATTCGCTGCCCGCGGGAATCGAAGAGGGCTGGGGCTTCAGCTCGGCAGTTTGGTTCGCGCTGGGGCCGGTTTCACTACCAGAGATGTCTTCCGAATTGCCGCGACTCACGATTCCCGGAGCGGGCATGATTGCCGGCTCCGCGGGTTTTTCGGGAGGGAGAATCTGCGGGGCTTCGGCCTGCTTCTTGGCGCGCTCCTCCAGTTCGATGTTCATCATCTCGGTTTCGAGTTGATTCTTGAACTCATTGCTGGCGCGTTTGAAGTCGGCCATGTATTTGCCGAACTGCCTCGCCAGGCCGGGCAGGCGCTTGGGGCCAACCACCACCAAGGCCAGCAGGAAGATGAAGATCAGCTCCGGCATGCCAAGATTCATGAATTCATCATAATGCGAACCGGCGGTTTAGGGTAAGCGCGGGAGCGGAATTCCTCGCAGGCGCAAGATGCGACGAGTACTCAGAAGCAAACGCCAGCTGGCCGCATCTACCCATTTCGACGAAAAAGCCCCTCCGACGGACAGGGGCGAGTTGCACGTCGGAGGGGTAGCCGTTTTTACACGACCATTCTCAGGGTTGTACTGGGCTAAACACAGTCAATTCCGAGAAGTTTCGTATATTGAAAAAATGCTTGCGGAATTGGTTAGACACGGGATTCGTCCGACCCTCGCTCAAGCGACATGCCGGCAAGCAGAGGTCGCCTTTTCTCCCCCGTTCCACAACGGGAGCGAGTTGATCTCTCCCAAAGCCGGCCGATTATCTCTAGGAACCAGCATGGTTACGGTTGCAGGCTCTCGAAAGTGTGATATGAAATGAGATGTAGACGTGAGCGGAACCCGCGTATTTGCTGGGTGAGCGAAGCCGCAATCAAGCGTTGGAGGTGGCTTCAGCCCAGAAATGATGAAGCTTCTTCCGCCTGGGCGCGCGTTTATGGTTGAACTTGATGCTGAAAGTCCCGTAGGATATAGGTCTTGGTGACGGAAAGCAGCAAGACCCCTTAGCTGGGGGCTACGGACGACAATTTTTGGGGATTCAGGGATTCAATGCTAAAGCGTTCCGCCATTACCTCGTTGCTTAGTCTGTTAGCGCTCTTCACGTGCCTGAGCGCCTTTGCCGCCACCATCGCCACGCCAACCCATAAGACGCACCCCAAGTCCCACAAGATCACCGAGACACCGGCGGCGCAGAAGAAAATGGCGCGGATGCAGCACAGCAGCAAGACGGCGGCCGTGCGCAACCGCTCCAGCTATCGCGTTTCAGCGACGACAGCAAGTACAAAAGGAACGGGTTCCGGGCATCGCGTGTCGAAGCGGCACAGTTACGGTGAGCGCTTCTATGCCAGTTCTTTTGCCGATAACCAGGTCGAAGGCGACATAACGGCGGGCGAGGATCCGATCGTGCGGGCGGCGGCGGTGGAAGCTCTGGGCAACATGAACGGCACCATCGTAGCGGTGGACCCGGAGAGCGGCCGCATTCTGGCGATGGTCAACCAGAAGTTGGCGCTTTCGGCGGGCGCAACCCCATGCTCAACCATCAAGGTCGCAGTGGCGCTGGCGGCGCTAAGCGAAAACGTCATCACTAAGGACACACAGGTTCCGCTGGGCAAGTACTGGCGCGTCGATTTGACTACCGCGCTGGCGAAGTCCAACAACGCATACTTCGAGGCGGTTGGGCGCAAGCTGGGGTTCGATAAAGTTAGCTATTACGACCGCCAGTTCGGACTGGGAGAGCTCGCGGGCTGGAACATTCCGGGCGAGCATCTTGGGACCTTCCCCGACACAGAGCTTGACGCCAAGCTGGGCGGTGTTGGCAAGATGTGCTCCTTCGGCGAGAGCATTTCGCTGACGCCGCTGCAACTGGCTGCGCTGATGGCCTCCATTGCCAACGGCGGCACACTGTATTACCTGCAACATCCGACGACGCCGGAGGAGATTGCAAATTTCACACCCAAGGCGAAGCGCAAGCTGGATATCGGTCCGCTGATTCCGGAAATTTCCGACGGCATGTCAGGAGCGGTGGAATACGGCACCGCGCGTCTGCTGCGTACCAACTTCATCGAAGAGCCGGTGCTGGGCAAGACCGGCACCTGTTCGAAGAACGGCACGCGTTTAGGATGGTTCGGTTCGTACGCTAATACCGAGTACGGCCGCATCGTGACTGTGGTTTTCCTCGAGGGTGGCCGTCCGACGTTTGGCCCCAAGGCTGCGGAACTGGCAGGCCGGATGTATCGCAATCTGTATGACCACGACTACTTCGCCGTAAAACCGCCAACTGCGCCGGTGCGCACCGCTGCGACTGCTGTGGGCGCGCAGCAATAAACGCAATCAACCTTAAAGACTCAATTGGAGAGCACCTGCCTTCCATAGGCAGGCTCTTGTTGCAGCGATGCGATTTCGAGGCGAACAGCTATTTGATGATTCTCAAATTCATGGTAATATAGTAATTACATCAACATACTGTTCGGAGGAAATGAATGACAAATCCGGAAAAGGTGCACAGTTTCTTAAACAAAGAAATACGGCAGGCTTTCTGCGACGATTGTCTGGGAAAAAACACCGGCGTGGATCGGCATGAGGTCAACACAATCGCGACAACTTTGGCGCTATTTCCCACAGAATTCGAGAGAAAGGCGGCCTTGCGTCCGCAAGGGTGCAGCAGCCGCGAGAAATTGGTAACGCAAGCTCTTTGAACCACATTCGAAGTTGAATTTCCATGGTTTTGAAAAACATATCGGGAGGTGCGGCATGACGCACGCCACAGCCAAAACTCAGGTTAAGGTGGCCGACGAAGTCTGGATCATAACCGCTGTGCTTCATCGGGAGCAGCCTGCCAGGTCGGACTTCAGCGTGGATGAGATCATGGAGCGCGCGCGAAAGGAACATTTGACCCCGAACCTGCGGCCGGGATTCTATGTGCACGTCATTCAGCACTGCGTCGCCAATCGTGCGCCCAATCCAGGCCGTTATCGGATGCTGTTCGAGAGCGCTCCGGGACGACGGCGCCTGTTTCGTCATGGAGACACCTATCACCCGGCACGCGAAGGAGGGAAGATCATACCGGCCAAGGAACAGCTTACGAGCGAGTTTGGTGAATTGATTGACTGGTATCGCGAGTGGTCGTCGCTTGGCATTCGCCAGGCCGTGGAAAACGACCCGCTCCTTGCCCTCCGTGGCTCAGGCAAACGGCTGTGGGCCGACGAACACGCTGACGATTACGTTCGCCGTCTTCGCGCGGGCTGGGAATGAGCCGCATTTTCTGGGACACGAACATCTATATCTATCTCTACGAAGACTCAGGAGCGCTTTCAAAGAAGGCAGGGGCACTTCGGAGCAGAATGCTGGAACGGGGCGATCAATTGCTCACTTCAGCATTGACGATTGGTGAGATCCTCGTCAAACCTATGGAAGAAGGAGACACCGGACTCTGTAGCCGTTACGAGCGAGCAATCGCGAATACGTCACTCTTAATTCCTTTTGACGTTCAGGCTGCCCGGATCTACGCATCACTTCGAAAGGACCGAACCCTACGTCCGCCCGATGCGATTCAACTCGCTTGTGCGGCGGCAAGCGGAACAGACCTATTCGTCACCAATGACAGTAGACTGCAAAGCAAGCACGTTCCTGGAATTCAGTTCATCGTTTCTCTTGAACAGGCCCCGCTGTAAGAGTCTGCGCAAAATTCACAAAAGGCCTGCGTGAAGGGCCTTTTGCTGTTCTTGCTACTCGTTGTTTATTTCGCAAAGGGCGACGCCGGCTGCGCCTGCAATTGCCGCAGTGCGTCCTGATACCGCGTCTTTGCCTGCTCGTCCTGAGTCTCCTTCAGCTTGTCGTTCAGCCACTTCAGCATGGTTGCCCGCGAGGGATGCGGCAGGCTGTTCTCGGAGTCGGTGATTCGCAGGTCGCCGTTCGTGTTGGTGACCGTGTATTCCGCGGTTTGAACCGAACCGGGCGCCTCGCGCGCATAGCCGGCACCCAGGTTGTAGCTCCCGAGCAGGTGGTAGTGGACGGTGACAGTGTACTTGCCGTGATTCGATGGAGGATCGGTATCGACCGTGTAGCGTGAGATGACGTCGATCTCGGCGTACTCAGGATTGTTCCTCCACGAAACCAGGGGCTGGATCTTCGCCCAGCCTTGGTTGTCCAGACGCGCTCCCTCGTAATCCAGACGGCAGTACTTGGAAACCAACTCGCGGACATCGGCCGACTTGGTGTCCTGCTCCACGTGCCCTAAAGGCAGCGGCATTGTGCTCTGTGCGGGAAGGAAGCAAGCCGAACCCAGTAGCAAGATGATCAGTAGAGGTAAAGACATAACAGCCTCACGAGAAACCAACCTACCCGAAGATTACAACATTCGCGCAAGAAATTAACTAGCGACAAGGCGGTGTCAGAAGTGCGTCTGCACCGTCCAGCGACGGCCGGCCCTGTTTTTTCCCTCTCATGTCTTTCCCGGAGTGGGAATAAAATCCCTGCGTAGAGAGAAATTCACAGAAATGGATTGTCTTGCGCGCTGTAGGAGCACACAATTCAAGATGACTGGGACACGATAGAAATCCCAGTTGAGGCGTGTGAACTACTCACTGCCAGATTGTTTGCGATTCTGCTGCGGTTACTTGACCGCGATTTCTCCGGGTCGCTGCGCTCTTGAAAGTTCAAGCAAGAGAACTACGAGCCAACATCGCCACGTTTGAGGGAACATTTTGTAACCAAGGAGGGACTTAAAATGGGAAAACGAATCTCCTTTGCAGTTGCCTTGCTGTCGGTCTTGGCAGCGCCGTGCCTACAAGCCCAAACGGGTGTGCTGTCAATCACAGTCAGAGACGTACATACTCATTTTGCTGTCCAGGCGAAAATCAGGGTTGACGGCCCCAAGGCACTCGAAACGGAAACAGACAAGGACGGGAGGCTCACGCTCTCGTTGCCCGCGGGCGGATACCAGGTCTCTGCGGCCGCGCTGGGGTACAGCACCATGACCTGGCGGGGAGCCGTGTGGGCCCGGGCCAGCGCCAACCGTTCCGAGGAGATCTTCCTCTTTCCCGCCTTCGCTGAAGCACCAGTGTACGGCGGCACCGGAGTGGCGTCGATTCAGGTTCGCGACTGGTTGACCCACTACGCAGTTCCCGCGAAGATCGAACTTGAGGGGCCGAAATCACTCTCGCTTGAGACCGACGGGAACGGTACGGTCACTCTGCCATCGGGAGAATACTTGGAGAAGGTCTCTGCCCCTGGCTATAAGACCATGTGGTGGGACTCGCGCATGATCAGGCCAGGTAATGATAATGGCTTGGGCGCGATACTCGTGTCTCTGAAACCAAGACCGGAAGAGGAGTCGGAACACTCTCGGCTCAGGCTCGGGTACAGCCTCGTCCGCGGCTACGCCACTGACGAGCAGGGCCACCCAGTGGCGGGTGTCCGGGTGCGCTTCAAGAACGCCGGCGTTGAAACGACCACAAACGAAAGGGGCTACTACTCGCTTTCAATCCTGACTCCGCCGAAAAAGGCCGAGGACTACCCGGGCACTGACACCTTGATTACCGAAAAACCTGGATACAAAACCATCGTGCACTATAATGTGCCGCTGGAGAGCGAAGTGGCTAGTGGTATCGCGCTTGATATGGAGCGGGGTTTCGGAGCCATCGAGAGTAATGACCTACCTATGTCGATGAGGGAAACGGATGAGCACCAACACGCTGAACCCGAGCAACCGCCCAAGTCGTCACCAGCAGGCCCGAAGGGACCCAGGGGGAGCACCCCGACGGAACCCTTATCGCTTTTGACGCTTGCCCAGATCCTCAGTGTAGCTCAGGACCTCAGATAGCCGTGACCAAAGCTGACGGAACCGCGGAAGAAAAATTCCTCACCTCCGGACTACCATCTAGCTACTCACCCGCATGGTCTCCTGACGGCAAGAGAATAGTTTATGTTTCCGGCCCAGGTGCGTCGAATGAAATCTATATCATGAACTCCGATAGCTCTAATAAGATTCAGCTTACACATTCATCGCAGTACACTAATTTGTCTCCGCGCTGGTCACAGGACGGTAAGTATATTGTATGGCTCAGACTAATTGACACTGGTACCGCGCAGTTAAATGTCATGAGTCCTTCGCCGGGGGCAACGCCGCAGTCCTATGGCCCATCCCTCCCAGCGCCCTACAACAATGGTCCAACCATAAACACGACGCGCTGCCGACCATTTGATGCGCTGTAAGCTTGTGCGCCCTGCTGCCTACTACCCTCTTGCGGTCTTCTGGTCGCTGAATACCTGTCCATCGCGGATGTGGATGACGCGGTGGGCATATTCCGCGATGTCGTGCTCGTGGGTGACAAGGACGATGTTATTGCCCTGCTCGTGAAGTTTGTCGAACAGCGCCATGATTTCGACGCCGGTCTGGGAGTCGAGGTTGCCGGTGGGTTCGTCGGCGAGAATGATTGACGGATTGTTGACCAGCGCGCGGGCAATGGCCACGCGCTGGCGCTGACCGCCGGAAAGCTCATTTGGCTTGTGGTTCATGCGGTCACCCATGCCGACCGCGGTGAGCGTCTTCTTGGCGCGCTGGATGCGCTCTTCCGCAGGAACACCCGCATAGATCAGCGGCAGCTCCACGTTGTGCAAGGAGGTCGCGCGCGCCAGCAGGTTGAAGGTCTGAAAGACGAACCCGATCTCCTTGTTACGGATACGGGCCAGTTCGTCGTCGTCGAGTTCGCTGACCAACTGCCCGTTCAACCAGTAATTACCTTTACTGGGAGTGTCGAGGCAACCGATCAGGTTCATCAAGGTTGACTTCCCCGAGCCCGATGGGCCCATGATGGCGACATACTCGCCGCGCTGAATGCGGACGTTTACCCCGCGTAGAGCATGGACCTGCTGCTCCGACCCCATATCGTAGGTCTTCCAGAGGTCTTCCGTGCAAATGATGCAATCATCGGGAGCAGCCACCGGTTGAATTTCGGGTAGGCTCGCCAACTCTGTCGCCATCTTCTTCTCCTCAGGGGGTAGCTGGTCCGAGTTCGTCATGAGTGCGGACTGTCTCCTGCCTTACGGCGGGTCACTTGATCGTCAGCTACGACTCTTCCTTCTTGGGGGCCACTGTATTATCAATCTTCACGCTGGCGCCGTTGCGCAGCGTCCGCAGGACTTTGTAGCTTCCGGTAACGATCTCGTCGCCCTGCTTCAACCCCTGCGTCACTTCAATGTCCGTCGTACCGCTGATTCCCGTCGTTACAGGTACGAAGACGGCGTCCTTTTTGTTCGAAATAACGAACACCCCTTGCACTTCTTCCTTGTCTTTGGGGTTGACCGGTTCGGTCGCCTGGCTGGCTTTGGCTTTGCCCTTTTTCTCGGGCTCAAGTTCGCCGCGCTGCCGGATGGTCAACGCTTGAATCGGAATCGCCAGTGCTGCGCTACGGGTCGCGGTCGTCATGCGCGCAGTCGCCGACAATCCCGGAAGTAAATTGGGCGGCGGGTCCTGCAAGGCCACGACTACTTTGAAGTCTTTGGCTTCCTGACCGCTGGATGTGGCTTGCGCGGTGGAAACACCGGTAGAGCGCAGGACGGCATTTCTACCGATTTCAGTCACGATGCCCTTGAACTTCTGCTTGGGAATAGCATCAATGGATACCTCGGCGGACTGCCCGACTTGGACGTTCACAATGTCGGTTTCGTCCACTTTCACCTCGGCGGTGATTACTGACATGTCAGCAATCGTCATCAGCGTGCTGCCGGGAGAGTTCTGAATACCGGGGACGACGGTTTCGCCTTCGCGCACGGGTACATTGGTGATGACTCCGTCGAACGGAGCCACATATTCGGTCTTGCTGAGCACGTCGGCTGCATGGCGGAGAATCGCAGCGTTTTGTTTGATATGTCCCTGAGCGGAATCCTGTTGGGCCTTAGCTTGCGCGAGTTTCGATTTGGCCATTCCCAATTGCGCGGTAGCGGTGTCGATCGCAGCCTTCTTGGTGTCGTAGTCAGCTTTGGCTATCAATTGGGAGTCGTACAGGTCCTTGGCGCGCTGGTAATCCAGTTTGGCGCGCTCGAACTCAGCTTCAGATGACTTCAGGTCGGAAGCCGCAGTGTTGACCGCAGCCTCAGCCGCAATAGCGTCAGTACGAGCGGCGTTCAGCGCCGAGTCATTGGCGGAAACATCTGCGGCGGGCTGCACGTTGTCCAAGGTGGCCAGCATTTGCCCTTTCTTGACCCGATCGCCTTCCTTAACGTACAAGTGCGTGATCTTGGCCTGTGCGTTGGAACCGATGTTGACCTGCACCTTCGGCTTAATCTCTCCCGAGGCGGTCACGACCGAAGTGATGTCTTCGCAAACCACTTTTCCGGTCTGTACCGTTACCACTCCCTTGCGGCTTTGCTCAACGGTAAAGCCAACGATGGCCAGCAAAACCACGACGCCGCCGGCAATGAGTGCGATTTTCTTCCAGTTCTTCATCGGTCCTCAACCGGGGAGCCGCTACCCAGGACGTACCTGTCTGAGGCATAGTACGAAATGAGACGGCCCAGGGTTCCCTTGGAAAGCAATGCCTTGGGCTTTTCCGACTTTGGCAGTCAACAGCAAACCCTGAGCAGCCAAAACGCGTCCGCAGAGCAGCGGTTTTCGGAACTCTCCCAACACACGATTATAGCGGCTAAGCCATCCCAGTGAGCACAACAACATGCCATCGGGCGGGCACGGCGGTTCGTCGGGTGCGACGACGGGTCCAGCCTGGAAAATCGGCAGCGACTTTTGCTGGCTGATGGGTTTGAAAGAAGCGAGACAGGTTTGCCTTTCGGGCCTCGCCCTTCCCTGCTCGTCTCTGTGCTTCGGAGGTGAGAAAATGGCGCAAATGAAGTTGTCAATTTTGGGCCAGCCGCCTTGCTTTCAGGGTGGCGAAAACTTACAATTTAGGGGGTCCCAGTGTTGGCTCAGGAGTACGTTTTTGCTCATGAAGTTGAGGCGTTTTCGCCCGGTGTTTTCGCTGCTGCTGACCGTTATCGTGGCCTGTGTTGTGGCGGCAGCCCAAAGTTCGCCCACTCCAGCAGACCAGAGTTCCAATCCGCCGAAGACGCAGACGCCCACGTCATTGGCCCCGCCAAGCTCCACCCCGGCGGCCGATGACAAGTCCGCTCCTGCAGCGGGCCAGTCCAGTAAGAGCAGCGACGCCTCCGCTCAGGGGCAAAGTGGCACCCCGCAAGCCGATCCCTTAAAGCGACCGCTGACGGAAAAACAAAAGAAAGCCAATTCCAAAGCCCTGAAGCAGGAGTTGAGCGCCACCTACAAGAAGTGGCTGAACGAGGACGTCCGCTGGATCATCACTCCGGAAGAGATGTCGGCGTTCAAGCAATTGTCGAATGACGAAGAACGTGATGCGTTCATCGAACAGTTCTGGTTGCGCCGCGACCCCACTCCGGACACGCCCGAGAATGAATACAAAGAAGAGCATTACCGGCGCATCGCCTACGCCAACGAGCATTTTGCCGCCGGCATTCCGGGGTGGAGGACAGATCGCGGCCGCATCTACATCGCCTACGGCCCGCCTGACCAGATCGACTCTCACCCTTCGGGTGGTTCTTACCAACGTCCCATAGAAGAAGGAGGTGGCGATACCTCCACCTTCCCGTTCGAGGACTGGCGCTATCGTTACATTGAAGGGATCGGGCAGGAAATCAACCTCGAATTCGTCGATACCTGCCAGTGCGGCGACTACCATCTGACCGTCGACCCCAACGAGAAGGACGCGTTGCTGCATACGCCAAACGGCGGTCTTACGCTCTATGAGCAGATGGGCCTCTCAACCAAGACAAGCCGTATTACCAACTCCGGTACGGGCCAAGCGAACGCCGGCCCCGAGCAGAACATATCAAGCAACAATGAGTTCACCAAGCTGGAGTTGCTGGCGAAAATCAACCAGGCACCGAAGGTGAAGTTCAAGGACCTGGAAGAAGTTGTCAGCCACAAGATCAATGTAAATCTGATGCCGTTCGAAGTTCGGACCGATTTCGTCAAGGTAACGGGCGACACCGTTCTGGTGCCGGTAACGCTGCAGGTCAAGAACAAGGACGTCACGTTCGTCACCAAAGACGGCATTCAGCGGGGAACCATCAACATTTTCGGCCGCGTTACCGGGCTGACTGGAAAGGTCGCGCAGACCTTTGAAGACACCGTGCAGATCGATGTTCCACAGGACCTGCTGGAAAAGACGGTCGAGCATTCGTCGCTGTATTGGAAGGCGATTCCGTTGCGTCCGGGCCGCTACCGCTTTGATGTCGTGGTGAAGGACGTTAACGGCGATCGCGTGGGGACCTGGAGCCACGGTGTCCAGGTGCCGGAATATGCCGACGATAAGCTGGCCTCCTCGTCGATGATCCTGGCCGATCACATGGAGAAAGTTCCCACTAAGAGCGTGGGTTCCGGCAGCTTTGTTATCGGCGAGACTAAGTTCGCGTATCCCCATCTGGACAGTCCGGACGGCAAGCCCGCCAGTTTCAAACGCGATCAGCGTGTGAATCTGTGGATGCAGGTCTATAATCTTCAGGCAGACGGAGCAACCAAGAAGGCGTCGGCGAATATCGAATACGAAATTGTCAATGTCGCCAACAACCAGTCGATGTTGCACTCTTCGGAGTCGACCGACAAGATGGGCAACGTGGGCGACCAGATCACGCTGGAAAAGAGCCTGGCACTTACCAGTTTTCAGCCGGGCATATACAAGTTGACGATCAAGGTTGCCGACAATGTCTCGAAACAGCAGATTGCGCCTTCGGTGAGGTTTGCTGTTGAATAGTGTTGGTGAAACTACCGGCCCGCGGAAGCAGGCTTGGGCCGCAGGGTTTTGGTCCCGGAAACCTCTGTTAGGAGGTCAAACGATGACCCGAATGCTGGCAGGCGTAGTGGTTGTAATCTCGCTGTGCGTTGCGGGCTCCGCCGGAGTGTCTCCCGCATCGCTGTCAGGATACGTGCGAGATTCTGCGGGAGTTGCGCAAATGGGCGCTACCGTGGAGTTGGCCGGCAATGCCGGACAGCACCAGGTCGCATTCACCGATGCGAATGGGTTCTTCCGTGTGACCGGGTTGCATGCGGGCATCTACAGCCTTCGAGTTTCCGCTCCTTCCTTCTTGCCGGCCTTGCGCGAAGACCTGGCTCTCGGAGCCGGCGCCAGCAAAGTCCTAAATATCACGCTGAACACCCTGTTCGAAGCCGTCCGGATGATGCCGGAACTGAAACGCAGCTCCGACGATGACAACAGCTGGAAGTGGACTTTACGTTCCACCGCCAACCGTCCCATTCTCCGCTTCGAAGCGGGAGCGGCGGTGGTGGTCGAATCCGCCCAGCAGGACCATTCGACGAAGGGAGCTCTGGCATTCATGGCAGGCGGCTCGAATGAAGGCTACGGCAGCGCTTCGGATTTGGGAACGGCCTTCAATGTCGAGCGGTCAATTTTTCGCACGTCGGTCATTGGCCTGACGGGAGACCTTGGTTATCCGAGCGGAGGAACGCCGGATGGAATTGTCCGCGTCTCCTACCGGCGGCAGAATGAAGACGGCTGGACGCCGCAGATCGCTTTCACCGTACGGCGCTTTTCCACGCCTGACTCTGTCCCGCATGGCGGAGCCTTGCAGGCGCTGGCCATGTCGTACTCCGATGGCTTCTCCGTCGGAGACCTGATCGATTTCCAGTTTGGTGGCGATGCGCAGGCCATTGAATTTTTGGGACGCGAAGTAAATGCCTTTCGGCCGGCGGGTACGGCTGACATGCACCTTACTCCCAATCTCACTCTGGAATACCGGTACAGTACCGAGGAGCCCAATACTCGTGCCAGCAAGGGCTTCGATTCGGCTCCGGCCGATTTGAGCGAAAGTGGCCCGCGCGTGACCATGGTGAATGGCTCCCCACTTCTGGAGAATGCGCACCACCATGAGGTTTCCCTGTCGCAGCGCCTGGGCGACAATAAAGTGCAGGTCGCGTATTTCAACGATCGCATCAAGGATCCGGCGTTGTTGGGTGTCGGCGAAATATACACCCAGCCGGGCGACATTCTGCCCGATGTTTACTCCGGGACCTTCAGCTTCAACGGCGGCATGCTGGAAGCGCAGGGAGTGCGGGTGGTGTTGCAGCACCGGTTTGCCAACGGAATAACGGCCACCGCGGATTACGCGTACGGTGGCGTCCTTGACTTGCAACAACCGAATGTGAACTGGAACGCCGCCCGCGGCAGTCTGGAACACGCGTGGCGGCACACGGCGGCGTTGAAGCTGAACGGCGGCATCCCCCACTGCAAGACCCGATGGATTGCGTCCTATCGCTGGACAAGCGGCGATAATACCTTGACCGAAGTCGACCTTTTCAACACTTCGGCAGGACAAGCCGACCCTTACTTCAACATCTTTGTGCGGCAACCCCTGCCGCATATACACGGCATGCCGGTCAATATGGAGGCGCTGATTGACTTGCGCAACCTGCTGGCGCAGGGCTATGTTCCCGTGATCGGACCCGACGGCAATACCGTCTACTTGACCCAGTCAGCACGCAGCGTGCGCGGCGGCCTGGCGTTCACGTTCTGAAAACTACGCGATAGCCGGATCGATCTTCTCGCTATCCACGCCCAACTCCTCAAACGCTTTCTGCACGCGCTGCACATCGAACTTGCCGTCGCGCGCCAATCGCGAGAGCGCTGCCGCCGCGATCGACTCGGCGTTGACTTCGAAGTGACGCCGCAGGTGCTCGCGGTTGTCGCTTCGTCCGAAGCCATCAGTGCCGAGAGAAACCAGCCGGCGGCCCAGCCACGGCGACAGTTGGTCAGGCACAACTTTCATGAAATCGGTGGCGGCCACAATCGGCCCTTCCGCTCCGTCAAGGGCAGTCAGGATATACGGCCGCTTCTCCGGCTCGGCGGGATGCAGACGGTTCCAGCGCTCGGTGGCCAGCGCATCGCGCCGCAATTCGTTGTAGCTGGTTACGCTCCAGACGTCAGCCTGCACCCCATACTTTTCAGCCAGGATTTCCTGTGCGCGCAACGCTTCATTCAGGATGGGGCCGCTACCGAAAAGCTGCATTATCGCCTTCCCTGACGGCGCGGACTTGTATTTGTAGAGTCCACTTAGAATCCCTCCCTCGCACCCCTCCGGCATCTGGGGCATGGCATAGTCTTCGTTGTACAGGGTGATGTAGTAGAAGCGGTCCTCCATCTCCTGATACATGCGGCGAATGCCGTCCTGCACGATCACCGCGACTTCATACACGTAAGCAGGGTCGTAGGTGTGACAGGTCGGGACCGTGCTCGATAACACCAGGCTATGTCCATCCTGGTGTTGCAGGCCTTCGCCAGCAAGCGTCGTTCTGCCGGCGGTGCCACCCATCATGAATCCCTTGCCGCGAGAATCGGCGAAGGCCCAGACCATATCGCCGATGCGCTGGAACCCGAACATCGAGTAATAGGTGAAGAATGGAATCGTCGGTACCCTGTAATTGGCATAGGCCGTACCAGCCGCGGTAAACGAGGCCATCGAGCCGGCCTCGGTGATTCCCTCTTCCAGAATCTGGCCGTCCTTCTCTTCGCGGTAATACAGCAGCATGTCCTGGTCGTGAGGCTTGTAAAGCTGTCCTTGACTGGCGTAAATGCCGACTTGGCGAATGATGGACTCCATGCCGAAGGTGCGTCCCTCGTCCGGAATGATTGGAACGATGAGCTTGCCAATCTTAGGATCCTTCATCAGTTGCCGCAGCATGCTGACGAAGCCCATGGTGGTGGACACTGCGCGGCCCTTCGATCCGGCCACCGAGTCAGCAAACTCAGACAGGGGCGGGGCTTCGAAAGTTGACTTCGGCACTTCCCGTATCAGCAGGAATCCACCGAGTTCCTCGCGGCGCTTTTTCGCGTAGACGATCTCGGGGCTGTCGTCGGGCGGACGATACAAGCGCCCCTCTTTGGCCGCCATCTCGGGAACCGGAATCTCAAAACGCGAACGGAACGCGGTAAGCGCCTGGTCGGCCAGCTTCTTTTCCTGGTGAGTCGCATTGCGCGCCTCAGCCGAACCCAGGCCGTAACCCTTCACCGTATGCGCCAGGATCACGGTGGGTGAACCCTCATGTTCAACGGCGCGCTTGTACGCGTTGTAAACCTTCTGCGGGTCGTGCCCACCGCGGGTGAGACGGTGCAGCTCCTCGTCGCTCATGTCCGAGACCATCTCCAGCAGCTCGGGATATTTGCCGAAGAACTTGCGGCGAATGTACTCGCCACCCTTCACTTTGTAGGCTTGATATTCACCATCTACAACTTCGCCCAGACGCTTCACCAGCAGGCCGGACTTGTCGCGCGCGAACAGGCGGTCCCAATCGCCGCCCCACATCACCTTGATAACGTTCCAGCCCGCTCCGCGGAAGGCCGCTTCCAGTTCCTGGATAATCTTGCCGTTGCCGCGCACCGGCCCGTCGAGACGCTGGAGGTTGCAATTCACAACGAAGATGAGGTTATCGAGCTTTTCGCGCGAAGCCAAAGTGAGCGACCCCATCGACTCCGGCTCGTCGGTCTCACCGTCTCCTACGAATGCCCACACTTTGCGCGGCGTCCTGGGAATGAGGTTCCGGTTCTCCAGGTAGCGCATAAAACGCGCCTGGTAGATAGAGTTGAGCGGCCCCAGACCCATCGACACTGTGGGAAACCTCCAGAAGTCGGGCATGAGCCAGGGGTGAGGGTAGGACGACAAGGCCGGAAGGCCGCGCAGCTCGTGGCGGAAATTGAGGACCTGCTCCTCGGTAATCCGGCCCAGCAGGAAGGCCCGCGCGTACACCCCCGGCGAAGCGTGACCCTGAAAATAAATGAAATCCCCTGGTTGATCGCCGTAGCAGCCATGAAAAAAATGGTTGAATCCGACTTCGAGCAGCGTGGCCAGTGAAGAATAGGTCGAGATATGACCGCCAATCCCCGCATCCGTCTTGTTCTGGCGATGCACCATTGCCATCGCGTTCCAACGGGTCAGGCTCTTCAGGCGCCGCTCCAGTTGGCGGTCGCCAGGATACGGCACCTCCTCTTCGACGGGAATGGTATTGATATAAGGAGTATTCAGCTGGATAGGGACCTCGACACCCGAGGTCCGCGCCCGCTCAATCAAGGCCTCAAGAAGCTCACAGCCGCGGTTGGCGCCTTCCTCTTCCACGACCTGGTCGAAAGCTTCAATCCACTCGGCGACTTCCTCTTCTTCCGAATCCATCCCCGGCGCCCCCGGAAACTCCAATATGCGGTTATTAATTTCTTGGGTTGCCATTCTTACCTCAATGTGTAGCGCGATGTAGACCCGCGGCGGCAGACGCCACGCGCGCATGTGAGCCGCGACTTCGGGGTTAGTTCGGCTGATTCCCCACGGCTGCCAGCCTCATGAATGATGAGCTAATTCTAGCAGAGGGCAGAACGTCCCGTTCGAGGCAATCGCACCAGCGGCAGGCGGGGTAAGCTGGCCGCTGTTCGACACAAATATGAAAACGCGCAACCATGTGCGCGTTTTCTCGTTTAGCAATTTTGTTTTCCGGGGCCAAAGCTTATGTTGCGTCGGCACCAGATTTCTGACAGAACGTTAATGTCCTTTGTAACCCCGGACAGCTTGCGGGATCGAAGCTAATAGGCTTTGTTGATCTGCTGCCACACGGCCATGCCGGCAATCACAAGAATCAACACTCCCGACAGGGCGCCAAGGATGCGTACGTAGGGCGTTATCCTCTGCATCCGGGCCTGAAGCTGCTCCTGTTCGGCGCGCATGGTGGCACTGGCATCGTCCAGAAACAGTTGATCATCTTCGTGCAGGGTTAAGGTGCTGCGGTAAATCAACAGCAGAATCAGCACTCCGGTCAGTACCGCCCAGACGATCAATAACATCGTGAGCATAGACATTTGTGCTACCTCGCTTCCAACGCACCAGCCCCGACCCTAACGGGAGATTTTCGCGCCCAGAAGATCGGAGACCCTTGGTTGGCCTACATTATAGACCGGACTTTTCCTGAGTAGTCAAATATTTAGAGCTGCTTCAGTTAAACGAACTGGTTCATGGGATACGAGGCGCAATCCTGCGACTCGAAGCACTCGGGAGGCATCCAAATAGCAGGGGATTGACCGGTCCGGTACCAGGGCCTGGCGACACTGGACACAGCAGACGAGGGCGCGTAATATCGCGAACAGTTTGTTATAATTCCGTTAGTTTCGGAGGAGAAAAACGAATGGCAACCACAACCACCACCATACCCACCACCACGACACCCGCTGTTGACAGCAAGCCCTTGAATCTCACGGGCACGGCCATCGCCAAGGTTAAAGAGATCATGGCGCAGCAGAACCCCGTACCGGCAGGCCTGCGCGTGGGCGTGGTCGGGGGAGGTTGCTCCGGTTTCTCTTATTCCATGTCGTTCGAGAATGGCGCCGGCATGATGGACAAGACGTTCGACTTTGAAGGCCTGAAGGTTTACGTTGACGCGACCTCGTTGATGTATCTGAAGGGCGTCAGTGTGGATTATGTGGAGACGCTTGAGGGCGCCGGCTTTAAGTTCGAGAACCCGAACGTAAAGAGCACTTGCGGCTGCGGATCCTCTTTCAACGTTTAAGTGCAGCCACTGCGAATTCCAGAGCCCTGTCCTGAGCGGCAGGGCTTTTCTCTGGTGCGTGGCTGCCAACAATCGTTGCTTGGTCTGCGCGCTAAGCCCACCGACAGAAACGATTACCGCCCGCAGGGGTTCAAGAATACAGGGATGGGCGTGCCTATACCGCAACGCGCGTGCCCTATACAATATGTTTTCCTGCTAGCGTTGCGAATGGGATTGGCGATTCACCCTCGGGAGTGTGGATGAGATTTTCGCGCAGAACCGGCCTCCTTTTTCTTTTGGCTTTTTTCCTGTTGCTGGAGTTGGGTTGTGGAGAACAGTATCGTCCTGTCGCTAACCCGATCATCGGTCCCGGCGGACAACCGCAGACCACGCATTACGCTTACGTCGTCAACTTCAATCCCAGTGGGAATGGCTCGACCACTCAGATCAATGTCTCGGGCGACACCGTCACCAGCCTCCAGACCACGGGCTTGGGGTCCAACTATGAATCTTTCTTCAGTACTTCTGCCGGTGGACTGTTTGTGTCCAACGGCGGCAATGATACGGTCAGCGAGTTTGCCGTGGGCCAGACGGGCGTCGTCAATACGATCAATCTCCCTGACAACTCGCATCCGGTAGCCTTGAGTTCCACTCAGTCTGGATTTATGTACGTCCTCAACTCCAGCTCCGCGCCAGATTCAGCTTGCAAGGGGTCCGGTACCATCAGCACGATCAGTGCTGTCACCCTGTCGGTTACTAACACGGTTTGCGTTGGCGCGAATCCAGTCGCCATGGCGCAAGCGGCTGGTGGTGGCCACATCTTTATCGCCGACGAAGCCAGCAGCAGCGTCTGGGTGTACGACCCAAATAGTCAGACGGTCCTCACCAAGCTCGACATGGGGTCTGGAATAGGCCTGAACCCAGTCTTTGTCGTCTCTAGCGCCGATGGTACTTACGTCTTCGTTGTGGCTGAGGGTGATGGAGTCAATCCCGGCACGCTGAACATCATCTATACCGTTGACAACAGCGTCGGCTCGGTTCCCCTCGGTGCGAAGCCGACCTTCGCTTACTTCGACCCCACCCTTGTTCGCCTCTATGTCACCAACAGCGGCAGCAACACCGTCAACATATTTGACGCTTCTAACATCAACGTGCACGGCACGCCGCCAATCCCGCTGCTGGCGACCGCGAACGTTGGAATCAACCCGGTGTCGGTAACCGCACTACCGAACGGCACCAGATTTTTTGTGGCGAATTCGGGGTCCGGCAACGTGACTGACCTCAGCGCGACCAGTTTCGCGGTGTTAAACACGATTGGCCTGCCTGCCGGCTCCAACCCGGTGTGGATTGCCTCAGAGCCCACTTCGAGCAAGCTTTACGTGGCGAACCAATCGGCTACCACGATCATTCAGACGTCCAATGACACCGTGTCCGTCAACGTACCAGCCCCTGCGCAGAACCCGAACTGCACCGGTTCCTGCGCCTTGCAACAGCCAGTCATGATCATCACGAACTGATAGCGCTGTCGAGTTTTACGTAAACATGAACTCTTTGGTGCGCAGTTCGCGGATGCTATCGCGCAACTGGGCAGCCCGTTCGAACTCGAAGCGCTTGGCGGCCTCGCGCATATCGCTTTCCAGCTTCCCAATGTATGTATCCAGTTCTTCCTGCGAGTGGATCTCGGGCAGCCCCTCGGCTTCGTTGGTCAAGTCCGCATAGTCCGCTTCGGCAATGGCGACCAGTGTCATGTCGAGCGGCCGCACGATGGTCTCCGGCGTGATGCCGTGCTCCTCATTGTAAGCGCGCTGAATGGCGCGACGACGATTGGTTTCGTCAATCGCCTTCTGCATGGAATCGGTCATCTTGTCCGCGTAAAGAACCGCACGGCCGTTCAAGTTGCGCGCACAACGCCCGACGGTCTGGATGAGCGACCCCGCCGAGCGCAGGAAGCCTTCCTTATCGGCATCGAGGATCGCCACCATTGATACCTCGGGCAGGTCAAGCCCTTCGCGCAGCAGGTTGATACCGATCAACACATCGAATTCGCCTTTGCGCAGGTCGCGCAATATCTTGATGCGCTCCAGTGTCTCAATCTCCGAATGCATGTAGCGGCAGCGGACGCCGACCTCGCTGTAATACTCGGCCAGGTCCTCGGCCATGCGCTTGGTCAGGGTTGTCACCAGCACGCGCTCATTCTTTTCGGCACGCTGGCGGATTTCGTGCAGCAGGTCGTCAATCTGCCCCTTCACTGGGCGGACCTCCACCTCGGGATCGATCAGGCCCGTGGGACGGATTATCTGTTCCACCACTACGCCAGCCGACTTCGTGAGTTCATAGGGCCCGGGGGTGGCTGACACGTAGACTACCTGATTTACCCGGTGCTCAAATTCTTCGAAGGTCAGTGGGCGATTATCCAAGGCACTCGGCAGCCGAAAGCCGTATTCGATAAGGTTCTGCTTGCGTGAGCGGTCGCCGTGCCACATGCCATGCACCTGCGGAATCGTCTGGTGCGATTCATCGATGACCAGCAGGTAGTCACGGGGCACGTAATCGAGCAGCGTAGGCGGAGGCTCGCCCGGCAAGCGGCCGGTGAAGTGTCGCGAGTAATTTTCTATGCCGTGGCAGTAGCCCATCTCGCGGATCATCTCCAGGTCGAAGCGCGTGCGCTGATGAATGCGCTGCGACTCGACCATCCTTCCCTGCTTCTCCAATTCCTTCTCCCACCACGCCAGCTCTTCCAGAATCGACTGCGTCGCCGATTGTTTGCGCTCCGGTTTCATAACGTAATGCGTCTTGGGATAGATGGGCAGTCGCGCGTATTTCTGCTTGACTGAGCCAAAGAGTGGGTCGATCTGCGATAACGATTCGACTTCGTCGCCCCACAACTCGACGCGATAGGCGTTGTCGTCGTACGTAGGAAAAATCTCGATGATGTCGCCGCGCACCCGGAAGGTCCCGCGCCGGAAGTCTCCTTCGGTGCGCTCGTAGAGGATCTCGACCAGCTTGCGGACGATGTCGTCGCGCTTGATCTTCTGTCCCTTTTCCAGAAACAGAAGCATGCCGTAATACGCTTCCGGCGACCCCAGGCCGTAGATGCAGCTCACCGACGCGACGATAATGCAGTCGCGACGCTCGAACAGCGACTTGGTTGCCGAGAGGCGAAGTTTGTCCAGCTCATCGTTGATGGTGGCTTCCTTCTCGATGTAGACGTCGGCCGCAGGAATGTAGGCTTCCGGCTGGTAGTAGTCGTAGTAGGAGACGAAGTACTCGACCGCGTTGTGGGGGAAGAACGACTTGAATTCGTGGTAGAGCTGCGCCGCCAGCGTCTTGTTGTGGGCCAGAATCAGTGCCGGCCGATTGATTGCCTCGATGACTTTGGCTATCGAATAGGTCTTGCCCGATCCGGTTACGCCGAGCAAAACCTGGTGCTTGTCGCCATCGTAAATGCCACGCGTCAACGACTCAATGGCCTTGCCTTGGTCTCCCTGCGGTTTGTAGGAACTGACTAACTTGAATTCCATAACAGGTTGGTTTCCCTCGCCAATTCGTTCCGGCGCCCTACAGAAGGCAATTTCGTCGAGTAGGTATCTCTTCATTATACGACGGGCGCAAGCACGCCTTTCGAGCGGCTTGGTGCTCGTTCACCTATACGTAACATAAGAATTTTCTATTGGACTTCCCCGCTTGAGCCGGACAGACTCGAACAGGAGCTTTCCTATGAGCTCGGCAAATCTTCTTTCCCGACAAAGCAGCAAGACAGCACCCTGCGGCCCCACCTTCCTGATGTGTTCGCCTGAGCTGTACGCGGTGAACTACGTCATCAATCCCTGGATGCAGGGCAACGTACATCGCTCCTCCACCAGAGAAGCGAGCGCGCAATGGGAAGGGCTGTACGCGGCAATCTCGCAATTCGCGCGGATTGAGTTAGTTGAGCCACAGCCCGGCTCTCCCGACATGGTTTTTACAGCAAATGCAGGTTTAGTGCGTCAGGGAGTTGTGGCGCTGAGCCGGTTCTTTCATCCTGAGCGGCAGGGAGAGGAGCCTCATTTCGGCAAGTGGTTCGACGAATCAGGCTTCACGGTTCAGGAAACAGCCCGAACCACTCCTTTCGAAGGCGAGGGGGATGCCTTGTTCGAATGGGACGGTTCACGGCTGTGGGCAGGGCATGGAGTGCGAACGCAGCAATGCACCCACCAATGGTTGAGGGACATTTGGAAGGTTGAGGTCATCTCACTGCGCCTTGTGGATCCGCGCTTCTATCACCTGGACACCTGCTTCTGTCCCCTTTTCGGCGGTTACGTAATGTACTTCCCCAGGGCCTTCGACCTTGAATCGCGGATCAAGATTGAGACGCGATATCCCAAAGAGAAGCGCATTTGCGTTAGCGAGCCGGATGCGTTGCGCTTTGCCTGCAATGCGGTGAATGTGGGTAGGACTATCGTCTTGAATGAAGTCAGCGATGAGCTGTCGAGGACGTTGGAGACCGCGGGCTTCTGTGTGGTTCAGGTCCCTCTGACCGAGTTCTTGAAGGCCGGCGGTGCAGCCAAATGTCTGGTGCTGCGGTTGAGTGAGATGGACGTGACGCATGCTGACGTGTCCTCTGCGTCACTGAAGGAAAGCCATTCCGAGTGGCGGCGCAGCGCTTAGCGCTGTTCTCGCGCTAGCCGCATCCACTGTTTATCTTGCTGGTTCCAGCCAAATTAAACAGGCCCAAATATTAGCTTTGTTTTCTAAGCTGACACCTGACGGCACCGTGTGCCGCAGCAAGGTTGCCGGCTATCGCACCGAACCAGCCAGGAATCGCTGGCCGCCGAGGAGGACTGATTGAACTTCCTGAACCGACTGCAACCATTGGGACTCCTGGTGCTGCGACTTGCGCTGGGCACCATCATGATTGCCCACGGCTGGCAAAAAATCGCCGACCACATGCATATGATCACCGGTATGATGCATCAGATGGGCCTCCCGGCGTTCATGGCATACTTCGTGGTTGCCGCCGAGTTTGGGGGCGGCATCCTGATCGTGGCTGGTTTCCTCACCCGGTTGGCTGCGCTCGCAATCTTCACTGATATGCTTGTGGCCATCCTGAAGGTGCATTTGCCACACGGCCTGTTCTCCAGCAATGGTGGTTTTGAGTTTCCGCTCGCCTGCGCGGCCATTGCGTTCTCCCTAATCTGGAGCGGCGCCGGGCCGATTGCTATCGATTGGTTGTGGGGAAGTAAGGGACGCTAGCAGAACTTTCGCAGTGGTTGAGAAAAGACTTACGAACTCGCCGCTTTCTCTTCTTGACCGCAGAGTTCGTTGTAACG
>Ga0209039_10001296_pt1 | contig 23642 bp, 23 predicted proteins | sample BogFormECP12_OM1_FD_188238 | JGI IMG/M metagenome (GOLD analysis project Ga0209039, IMG submission 188238) | Bog forest soil microbial communities from Calvert Island, British Columbia, Canada - ECP12_OM1 (SPAdes) (version 2) | ecosystem: Environmental > Aquatic > Freshwater > Wetlands > Bog ... | reverse complement strand
CCGGCGAAAAACTGAAAATCCTGTTCGCGGGCTACAACGGCACGCGCAACACGGGCAGCGACGTGCGCGTGCAGGAGATTCTGCGGCAGGTGCGCCATGTGCTGGGCGCTGAAAACGTCGAGTTCAGCGTGATGACGCAGAACTTCGACCTCACGAAGGGCTACTTCCAAGGCTCGCGCCAAGTCTACCTTCCGGACGTTTATCCGCCTTTCCTGTTCCGCGAAGTGCATGCCAATCACGGCGTGGTGGCGTGCGAAGGCTCGATGTTCAAGAGCAAATTCGCGAACGCCCTGACCACCATGATGATCGGCTCTCTGGGAATCGCCTCCGCGCAGAATAAATTGTCCGTGGCGTATGGCGGCGATGCCGGGCACATGGACGACCTGATCCAATGGATGTGCGCGCGGTACACCGGGGAATCGCTGGTGATTACGCGCAGCCTGGAATCGCAGCAATTGCTGAGCGGCTTAGGCGTGCCAAACGAATTAGGCGCGGACACGGCGTGGACCTTCGAACCGCATCCGCGGGAGTACGCCCTTAAGGCTTTGCGGGAATTGGGCTGGGACGAAAAGACGCCCATCCTTGCGCTTTGCCCTATCCATCCTTTTGTATGGCCCGTGCACGCCTCAATCGCGAAATATCTGGCAAGCGTGACTTCCGGAGCTTACAAGGACAGCCAATATCGCACGGTCTATTTCTTCGAGTCGGGCGCCGAGGTGGACCGCAAATTCTCGCACTACGTCTCCGGCTACGCCAAAGCTGCGAAGGCGTTCCTGCAGAAGCATCGCGTGTTTCCCATTCTCGTGGCCATGGAGCGGCTCGACGCCGTGGCTTGCCGGGAGATCGCCAAAGAAATTCCCGGCGCACCGATACTGACTTCCGACGATTACGACATGTTCCAGATGGTGTCCGTCCTGCGCGCGTGCACGTACTTGGTTTCCTCGCGCTATCACGGGATCGTCACCTGCATGCCCGCGCAGGTGGTTTCCGCCGGTGTGACAATGGATGAACGCATCCGCAACCTGATGCGCGAGCGCGGGCATCAGCACTTGCTCCTCAACGTGGACGATCCTGAACTCGAGCCGAAGTTGCTGGGAGTAATGGAATCGCTGGTGATGGAAGCCGAGGTTATTCGCGAAAGTATCGGCCAAACGGTGGTGAGCAACCTGAAAGCCATGGCGCGCATGGCCATTTTCCTGGACGATGAAGTCCGCCGCACCTATCCGGAGTTTCCGCTGCGGCGCGGCGTGTTGAGCTGGGAAGACAATCTGCCGCCACTCAGCGAGAATTTGCGTAAGCTTGTGGAAGCGTATGACCAGACGCCCGCGGCACTGGCGGCGGGCCGCTGAAGACTCATGACGAATTTCCTCGAACACGTTTTTGGAGAGCTGCAAAAGGCGGCGGAGCGCGTGGTATTGCGCGAAGTTCGCGGGGAAACATTCGTCAGCGTCTCCGGCAGGGAATTGCTCGACCTGGTGGCGCGCGCCCGGACCTATTTTCGCCAGGCGGGTGTGCGGCCCGGAGATCGTTGCGCGCTGTTGGGGCCGAATTCGATCCGTTGGATTGCTTGCGACCTGGCGTTGATGGCGGAAGGCGCGATTGTCGTGCCGCTCTATGCGCGGCAAGCGCCAATCGAACTCGCCGGCATGATGAACGATTGCGGCCCGCGGCTCCTCATCGTCAGTGACGCCGAGCTGGGCGAAACGGTAGCCGCCGTTTGGCCGGAAGCGCCGGCGCGTGTGACGTTTGATGAAGTGCTGGCGAAAGCCCCCGCGGGAAAGGGCGTTCCAGCGGAGCCGAGCCCGCGACGGCCCGAAGACCTCGTCACCATCATCTACACCTCGGGCACCTCGGGCGAACCAAAAGGCGTTTGCCTCAACGTGCGCAATCTGGACCACATGCTGGCGTGCACGGATCAGCGCCTGGATCAGCTCATGGGCGCCTCGCGGGAGCCGGATCGCGTCTTTCACTATCTGCCGTTCAATTTTGCGGGCTCGTGGATTCTGCTGCTTACGTGCATGTCGCGGGAAAGCGTGCTGACGCTTTCCACGGACCTGAACCGGCTGGCCGATGAAATCCGCCTTGCCTCACCACACTACTTTCTGAACGTGCCCACGCTGCTGGAGCGGGTGCGCCGGGGCGTGTTTGATGCGATTGCCAAGCGCGACGCCGCGATTCAGAAAATCTTCCGGAAAGCGCGCGAAGCCTGGGAGCGCGAACAGCGGGACGAGCGGTGCGCTTCGGACAGGATTTGGCTGTTCCTGGGACGCAAGCTGATCTTCCGCAAGATTCGCGAGCGCTTTGGCCCTTACCTGCGCGCACTGATTTGCGGTTCCGCTCCACTGGCGCCAGAGACTCAGCAATTCTTCGAGATGCTGGGCATCCCCGTCCTGCAAGTGTATGGGCTGACGGAAACCACGGCGATTTGCACCATGGACGATCCGCGGATTGCCGCGGAACCCGGCCGCGTGGGGCAAGCCATCCCGGGAATTGAAATGCGCACGGGAGAGAACGAAGAAATCCTCGTGCGCGGCCCGAATATTTTTCCGGGCTACTGGAATCGCCCCGGTGACACGGAGAAGATGCTGAAAAACGGATGGTTCCACAGCGGCGATCAGGGCGAAGTGAATTCCCGCGGAAACTGGCGAATCAGCGGGCGCATCAAGAATCTGATTATTCTGAATTCCGGGCATAACATCGCGCCGGAGCCCATCGAAGAGAATCTTGCCCAGCACCTTGCGGGGGCGCAGCAGATCGTGCTTGTGGGCAATGGGCGAGGCTATTTGTGTGCGCTTGTCACCGGCGCCGTGGAAACAAAAGCCGTGCAGGCCGCACTGGACTTGGTGAATTCGGAATTGCCACATTACCGGCAGGTGCGCCGCTTCACCATTCTCCCTGAAGCGTTCACGCCCGAAAACGGTCTTCTCACCGCAAACGGCAAGTTGCGCCGCGATGCCATCAACGAAAAGTTCCACGAGGAAATCGAGCAGATGTACCGCAAACAAGCCGCAGCCGCGGGCGGGAACGTATGAGCAAACGTCAAGCCAACCGCACCGCGGTGAAAGAGTATCGCGGCGAAGCACTGCGCTGGGAATGGCGCGATGGCGTTGTGGAACTCACGCTGGACTTCCCCCCGCTCAACGAAATCGGCACGGTGATGCTTGCCGACTTGGAGAAGTTCGTGGCCGCGTTCGATGGCCTGGCGCCGATCACCAGCGCTTGCATCATTGCCAGCGCGCGGCCCGGCGGTTTTTGTGCGGGCGCAAATCTGAAGGAGCTGTATGAGGGCGCGCTGCCGCTCTCGCCGAAGAAACGCAAAGCAGGCATGCGTGCCTTCCTGAAACGCATCCATGCGGTGATGAACGCGCTGGATGCCGCGCCATTTGTGACCATCGCCGCGGTGCATGGATTGTGCATGGGCGGCGGGCTGGAACTCGCGCTGGTGTGCGACTTGATCGTGGCGGACAAAATGGCGCGCTTTGGCTTTCCGGAACTGCGGCTCGGCCTGATCCCCGGATTTGGCGGGATTCCACGCTTGCGGCGCGACGTGGGCAATGGTTTCATCCGCGATCTCCTGTTCACCGGACGGACCGTCAAAGCGGAGAGCGCGCAGCAGGCGGGGCTGGTGTCGCATCTTGCCGGTGAAGGCTACGCGTTGCAGGTGGCGCGCTCCATGGCGCAGCAAGTGACCAAGTTCGACGCGGATACACGTGTCGCGGCCAAGAAATTCCTGAAGCCAATCCCCCACCAGGAATTGCAAAGGGAAATCGACCTCTTCTGCAAATTGTTCAGCCGCCCCGTGGTGATGGAAAGTTTGCGGCGCTTCGTGGAAACCGACGATCCAATGAAGCATTTACCGGTAGTGGATCGCCCCCGAAACTCCTGACGACCTGTCTGCGGCGAGGTGCAAATCTGAACGCTTACAGGACGATTCTCTCAATCTGCAATTTGCCGAACTCGCGGCGCGGCTTGATTTGGGTGGAGAGCCGATAATTGGTCAGTTTCCCGTTTGCCCGTCATCCGAGTGGAATCCGCACCACCGTCCCCTCGTCGTAAGTGCTGTCGCATGTCCTCAACACTTGTCGTCCCGCGCGGGGAACTCGGACACGAGGAGGATCAGTGGAACGACTCCAACAGGCTTTGAAATGCTGGTGAGGACTTCTTCAGTTCTGCTTGACTCTCGGCGGTGAGCACAAGGAAGAGGGTGACTTTGTCGGAGGCATCCAAATATGCGATTTGTTCGTGAATTTGATTTGACGCCACGATCGAGAAGGGCGAGTCCGTCGCAATCACAGGTTTGTAGGTGATTGACTTCAGATCGTACTGGCGTCCGATCGGCAAACGGCCCCTCGTGTGCGATTGCTCACGATAGTCCTCGACATTTTGTTCAAAGTCGTTATTGTCGTCCTTAATCGTTTGCTCAAATGACCTCCCATTTTTGAAACATACGCGAACGTAGATGTTCGCACCTGCGGCTCTCCACTTCTTGCCTTTCGGATACAGCACAAGTGGCGCTTCTTCCTCACGACCGGCATCCACATCGGCGATCCACTCCTGTGGCGCAGTGAATCTGAAGGCTTCGGAGTCAACCCGTACTGACAGTTTGCTGTTATCTTCCTTTTCGCCGATTGGAATCGGGAGGCTGTAGCCTTTCGGATCTAATTCATCAGCGATCATCTGGCATCCCCCATCCGAGACGCTAAATACGCCTCGCCCAAAATCGCAATGCGCCCTTTCGTTGCCATTTTCGTTCCAATAGGTCCACTTTCCTATCTTGCCGCTTTGTGCGGACACTCCCATTGCCTTCCTCTGTCCGGACGGATAGTAATCAGTACGGGCATAGTCGGACTTCGAATATGTGACCTCCGTCTTCAGTCTTCCCTGCTCGTCCCAATACTTCCACAAGCCCTTCTTATGGCCACTCTCCCACGCACCGAGGGATGACATGTGGCCGTTTTCAAAGTAAGAGGGCCACACACCGGCTGCAGCGCCGTTTACGTAGTACTCTTTGCCGTCCAGTTTTCCGCTTGGATACCAACGCCACACAGGACCGTGGTACACGGGTCTACCGTCTCGCTCAATATCACACCAGCGAACGACGGTACCAGGAATCGGGCCTCCGCCAGAATCGTGGGCACCGGTTGGACACTTGAATTCGGCAGCTAACGCTTCGTTCAATGTCCTAGGGGGAGCGACGTTCTGGGCATCGGTCATCAAAGCTCCAAAAGTGAGAAGAAGGACAACGTATGATGAGGGCAGTAGACGCATGAGCAAACAACCTCGTCGAGCGACGTTATATGAAGTATATCAAAGGGATACTCATGTGGATGGGACGAAACCCCTTGTCTGCTAACAAAATCGAACTAGCCCCGGAGTAATATCGTCCACCCACTCGCTGTCGTCAGTCGGGCGGTTAATTGGCGAAAAATCGCCATTACGCTCGAAACTCCAAAACGACTGGGTCAGTTGGCGTATTGTCGGCAAACAGGAAACTGACCTGCAACCGCGGGCACGCCACGTTTTCTTTCTCTGCCGGGGAATGATAAATTGATCTCCTATGCGCACATTGGAACAGACCACCCGGGAGATCCTGGAACTGGCGACGAAGCAGTTTAAGGTGCCGGAAGGCTCGCTGAATGCCGAGGACGATTTCTACAAAAAGCTTGGGATTGACAGCTTGCAGACTCTGGACATGCTTTCGCGGCTGGAAGATCATTTTAAGATCGAGTTGCCGGATTACGAAGTGCAGGGCGTGAGCGACTTCAAGACGCTCGCCGAGCGCATCCAGGCGCGCTTGTAGCCGAAGGATTCCATAGGGTTGCTGGAAGAAGGGTTTGAGGGAGCTTCAGGGGCTAAAGCCCAACACGTTCTGAAACACTTGAGTGGGGCTGAAGCCCCCACCTCCTAAAGAATTCCGATTCTTCAACAACCTGCTAACGCTGGCGCAGTAGGCCAAGTGCGTGGCTGCTGATCAAAGTTCACTGCCAGTTTTTGACTCATGGTTACCAACGCTTTATCCTTAATCATTCCTTACGTGGAGCACTCTCTGCCTCTTTGGCATAACGGTCATTCTGCATGCTCGATTTGAAGAAATATCCGTCGATTGGCGCGGCGCTGCGCGATGCGCTGGACACGTTCACGTCCGAGGTGTGCCTGTTCGAGTCCGACCGCGGCGAAGAGAAGGCGCGGCTGACCTATCGCGATTTCAAGGAGCGCGCGCTGCCCTTCGCCAAAGCCCTGCAGGAAACGGGCTTCTCCGCGGGGCACCGCGCTTCCATCATCATGACCAATCAGTCCAAATGGCTGGTTTCCGCCTACGCGATATTTTATGACGGCGGAATCCTGGTGCCGCTCGACTACAAATTGAAGCCCGAAGAGCAATGGCAGTTGCTGAAGCATTCCGGCGCCAGCATCCTGATCACCGAATACGGCATCTGGCGGCAACTCAGCGCCTCGCCGGGGCGCGTGGAAGCAGCCAACGTCAAAACGGTATTCGTAACGGAGGCGCCGGCCAATGCCGACCTTGCCGGCGCGCATCGCTGGGAAGAAGCGAAAGGAAGCGGCGAGCCTGCGTTTGTGCCCCGCCAGCGCGGTGATCTCGCGTGCATCGTCTATTCTTCCGGCACCGGCGGAACTCCCAAGGGCTGCATGATGACGCACGAAAATTATCTGGAGCAGTGCATGTCCCTGACAGCCTGGTATCCCTTCTGGCCCGGCGTGCGCTACCTGAGCATTTTGCCCACGAACCACGCCATCGATTTCATGGTGGGATTTTTAGGGCCTTTCACCTGCGGCGCCGCGGTCGTGCACCTGCGGACGTTGCGCCCCGAATATGTGCGCGAGGCGTTTCCCAAATATCAAATCACCTATGTCAGCCTGGTGCCGCTGGTGTTGAAGAATCTGCAGAAGGGCCTGCAAGCGAGGTTCGACGAACTGCCGCCCACGCGCAGACGGGCCTTTGAGGCCTTGCGGAAAATCAACATCGCCTTGACGAAGAGCCGGCCACGCCTCTCCATCAGCCGGCGTTTGCTGAAACAAGTCCATGCGGCTTTCGGCGGGCAGCTGCGAGCGATTATCGTTGGCGGCGCGTTCACGGAGCCGCAAACGCTGCAATTTTTTTACGACCTGGGCATTCCCGTGGCGAACGGCTACGGACTGACGGAAGCGGGAACCGCCGTCACGGTCAATGATCTGAAACCTTTTCGCGCGGACACCGTCGGCAAGCCGCTGCCGGGCATGGAAACGCGCATCGTGAATCCCGATGCCGATGGGATTGGCGAAGTGGCGGTGCGCAGCAAAACAATCATGACGGGTTATTTGAACGAGCCGGAAATGACCGCGGAAGCAATTGTGGATGGCTGGCTGATGACCGGCGACATGGGGCGCTTCGACGGGCGCGGCCACTTGCAACTCTTCGGCCGCAAGAAAAACATGATCGTGACCGAAGAAGGCAAAAACGTTTACGCCGAGGACGTGGAGAACACGTTTGAAGGTTTGAAGGTCAAGGAATTCTGTGTGTTCGCCGCGAACTATGTCTGGCCGCAGCGCTCCATGGTGGGCGAAAAATTGGTGCTGGTCATCCATCTGGATACCGGCCAGGCGTTCAGCGACGAATTGCGCGCTGAAATCGCCGCACGCAACAATCGCCTGATCAACTACAAGCGCGTACACGGCCTCGTCGTCTACCACGAGGATTTTCCACTCACCGCTTCAATGAAAATTATCCGCAAGACACTTGCGCAGCGCCTCGGCGCACTGGACAGGAACAATGCTGTTCTGCCGATTTAGCCTTGAAACAGGTAGAATCCCTTTACCGGAAGAACCGTGAAAGACAGATTTCTTGCCATCGTAAACCCTGCGGCGGGCGGGGGGCGTACGGCGAAGCTTGCCGGGGCGCAACTCGCGCGACTGCGTAAGAGCGGCCTGCGCGTGGATGTGATTGCGTCCACTGGGCCCGGCCACGCCATCCAATTGGCTCATGAAGCCTACGAACAGGGCTATCGCCGGTTTCTCGCCGTCGGCGGAGACGGCACCGCGCACGAAATCCTCAATGGAATTTTCGGGCGCGAAACTCCTACGGAGCGCATTGAACTGGGATTCCTGCCGCTCGGCACCGGCAACTCCTTTCTGCGCGACTTCACGAAAAATGGCGCGGAAAACTCCATCGAAGCTCTGCTCACGGGCCGCAAGCGCCGCGTGGATTTGTTGCGCCTGCGCCATGCCGCCGGAACGATTTATTCCTTCAATCTGTTGAGCGTGGGTTTCACCGCCGATGTTGGCGCGCTCACCAATCGCATTTTTAAACCGTTTGGGCACCTGGGTTATCTCCTCGGCGTGTTCGTGCGCGTGTTGCAGTTGAAGCGGCGCGCCTTCCGCATGCGTGCCGATGAGGATGGCGCCTGGGACGACCGGCGGTGCCTCTTCCTGACCTTCAACAACAGCAAGTACACCGGCGGCACCATGATGATTGCGCCTCAGGCGGATCCCACCGACGGTTTGATCGAATACGTGCGCTGGGGACCCATTGGCCGCCTGGGGCTCCTCAAGATGCTGCCCCGCTTGTACGACGGAACGCACACCGATCACCCCCTGGCGGAACGCCGCGCGGTGAAGCACGTGGAATTCGCCCTGGAGAAACCAGTGGATGTGATGATCGACGGCGAAATCGTCACCCTGGATTGCCAAACGCTGGATATCCTGCCGGGGGTGATGGACGTCTACGTATGAAGAGAACCTGGGAGGTGCTCCGCAGCATTTTTCTTTGGGGCATGAGCTGGCTGCATTTTATTATCGCCGTCCCCATTTTGATCGGGCTTGCGCTGATCCTAGATCCCCGGAAGCACGATTGGCTGCAGCGCGGGCTGTGCCGGCGCATCGCATATTTTTCGGGGGCCAGGGTAAAGGTGCAAAGCGCGGCTGGCTTCGACCGGCAACGCACCTGCTTTTTCATGGTGAACCACGTCAATCTGTTCGATCCGTTTATCCTGTATTGCGCCATTCCGCAACTCGTGCGCGGCTGGGAACTCGAATCGCACTTTCGCATTCCCATTTATGGCTGGTTGATGAAGCGTTTCGGCAACGTGCCTGTGGCAGACACGCGCAGCCCCAAGGATCTGAAGAGGCTATGGCGGTTGACGCAAGCAGCTATCCATTCCGGCGTCAGCCTGATTATCTTTCCGGAAGCGCGGCGGACCCGCGACGGTCATATCGGCGATTTTGAACAGGGCGGTTTTCGCCTTGCGCAACAACTTGGCGTACCTATCGTGCCCGTGAGCCTCGTCGGCTCCTTCCATCATTACCGCACCGGCGATTGGATGTTGCGCCCAACAACGATTACCGTGCACATCCACGAAACGATCGAAACTTCAGGAATGAAGAAGGAAGATCTGCCCACCTTGCAGCAACTTGTGCGCGAAAAAATCTCGGGTCCTGTGGAAGCATCCCTAAAATCCATCGCGCAAAACCTGGCCACCCCAGCGTCGCGATCAGCCCTGGAGGAATAGGGGATGCCCTATTCGTGGGGGACTCCCCCGCCAGGTCTCAAGGCGTATCCTCGGGGTTAAACACTTCGAGTTGCTCATACTCTGCCGCTCTTGCGAGTTGTTTGTCCGACGTGGCGAAAATCAATGTCTCTGCCGAGGTGCCTTTGGCTTTACCGAATTCGAGAGACTCGCGGACCCAGAGGGCAGAAGCGAGATGTATGGCATCGGATCCCCTCAAAAAGTGCCGCTTCACGAGGTCGGGGATCAGAGTCAGGACAGCAGTGGTGAGGTCCACTCTTGTCAGGTAGGTTTTCCAATCGGAATCAAACCGCGCCGTCGCCCAATGATATTCCGTCGCCTTAAGCGCAGGCCTCTCTCGCAATTTTCTCGCCATCGCAGCGTGAACCTCCGCGAAACTCAACACCGAAGTGAGCACGCGATGGCGTGCCCTGGTCGTCTGGGCGATCTTTGCATTCAGCTCATTCGACCCACGCTCTTCCAGGTAGCGCTTAACCAGGGCGGAAGAATCCGTGTATAACACTAGCGCCGGTCCTCGATAATGATCTGCGATGCAGGTTTTCCTCTGCTTTTTGCGGGGCGAAACTTCCCAAGTGGTTTCTTGGCAAGGTGAATCAGGCCTTGAGCTTCTAGTTCCTTCAATCTTTCTTCGACAACGCTCGCGCCGGAATCTGTCTCTGCGGCCGGCGCGACCTGGGCGACCGCTTTCCCCCGATCCGTAATGATCAGCGTTTGTCCTCGCCGCACTGCTTGCAGATACCGGCCCAGGCGGTTTTTGAATTCACGGCTGCCGATTTTGCGCATGTAGCTACCTAGACTTCATTGTAGCTACAATGAGCGCGAGGAGCAACTATAAATTCGGCCTCAGGTTAGGGAGGATGCGGCCCGCCCTGGTTTCCTGCCAGGTGAAGTAAATGCGGTGAATGACGGTAATCGTGGATATCACGGCGATCACCCACAGCACGGGCCCCATGCGGTTGAAAGCTCCACCAATGATGAGAAGCACCATCCGCTCGGGGCGCTCCATGAAGCCGACCTTGCACAACGGGATCAGGGATTCTGCGCGCGCGCGTGCATAACTCACCATCACCGAACCCGCCGTCGCCACCGCGGCAAGCACCACGTACGGTGTGCGGCCACTCACGCTGTAATACACCAGCAGCCCCATATAAAGCGCCATGTCCGCGTAGCGATCCAGTGTGGAATCGTAGAAAGCGCCAAAGGGCGTGACGCGATTTTGCCGCCGCGCCACCTGCCCATCCAGCATGTCCAGGAAACCCGCGATGAAAATGACAATTGCGCCGGTGCGGAAATTTCCGACCGCGAAACTCGCCGCCGCTCCGAAGTTGACCACCAGTCCCAGAAACGTGAGCAGGTTGGGGTCGATTCCGGTGGCCGCAAGCGCTCCGACTATGCGGTCTAGCAGCCACTTCCCCCCGGTGCCGATCGCGCCTGTAAATGTGCTCATGGTTATGCCAAGGAGAAATAATACTGCAGGCCGTGGCCATAACCAAATCCCGGGCAGAGATTTCGGAGAACCTTCCTCCTCGCTTGCGAATGGGAGCTTGAGAGAGTGCTTGACGAAGACGAGGCGAATCCGTAGATTGCTCAAGTCACTGAGGAGCCTATGGACACTTTTCAATCAGCGCGCCGCGGTTTTCTTTTGCAGATGAGCGGTGCGGCAGGAGCCGTATGGATCGCCGGGCAGTGGCCGGGGATCCTTGCCGCAGCGCAGCACGCTCATGCAGCCGCAAAGGCCGATCCCGCGCCGGCCTTTGAAGTACTGACGCATGAAGAGGCAAAAGAGATTGAGGCTCTTTCGTCCGCGATTATCCCCAGCGATGAATTGCCGGGGGCGCGCGAAGCCGGTGTCGTCTATTTCATTGATCGCGCCCTGAAAACCTTTGCCAGGGACGCGAAGCCCGTGTACGAACAGGGTCTCGCCGATCTTCGCCAAATGACCGGCGAGATGTTTCCTGGAGTGGAACGATTTTCCTCTGCGACGCCTGATCAGCAGGAAAAGCTCCTCGCAAAATTGGAACAGGAATCGCAATCCGGAGGACGCCAGGGCGGCAGGATGGGCGGCACAATGGGCATGAGCTTTGCCGGGCTGCTGCGGTTTCACACGCTGGCGGGATTCCTGGTGGACCCGGAGGGCGGCGGCAATCGAGATTATGCGGGCTGGAAAGTGATTGGGCGCGACCCCGCGCACAGTTTTTCACCGCCCTTTGGGTTCTACGACAAAGACTATCCTGGGTGGCAGCCAGCCTCGCCGGAAACGGAAAACAAATGACCCAGGCCAAGGTAACGTACAAGCCATCGGATGAAGTGGATTTCGTGATCATTGGGTCGGGGGCAGCGGGCGGCGTGCTCGCCAAGGAACTTTCCACCAATGGCTTCCGCGTCGTCGTTTTGGAGCAGGGTCCGTATCTCACGGAGGCGGACTTCACGCACAATGAAGTCGAGGTTTTCATCAACCATGCGCTGACGAACAATCCCAAACGCCAGCCGGTCACTTTTCGTCAGAGCGAAGCGGAAAAGGCGGTGCTGCAACCCAGTGTGCTGTATGGCCGGTGCGTCGGCGGCAGCAGCGTGCACTTCACCGCGAATTTTTGGCGTTTCCACGAAATCGATTTCATCGAGCGCAGCAAGGTGGGCGAGATTCCCGGCACAGGTTTCACGGATTGGCCCATCACCTATGCCGACCTGGAGCCTTACTATACCAAAGTGGAATGGGAAATTGGCGTATCGGGCTTGGCCGGAGCCAGCCCGTTCGACCCGCCGCGGTCGAGACCCTATCCTATGCCGCCGCTGCCGGTGAAGGCTTCCGGCGTGCTTTTCGAGCGCGGGGCGCGCAAATTGGGTTATCACCCGTTCCCCGCGCCGATGGCCATTCTCTCGCAGCCGCGAGCGGGCCGCAGCGCTTGCGTCAATTGTGGATTCTGCCTGGGATTTGGCTGTGAAGTGGGCGCAAAATCCTCATCGCTTGCCACGGTGATCCGCATGGCAGAGCGTACCGGCCGCTGCGAGGTTCGCCCCGACTGTTACGTTCATCGGATCGCCACCGACAAGCAAGGGCGCGCGACCGGAACCGTCTACTTCGACGCGCACCGCAATACTCATCTGCAAAAAGCCAAGGCGGTGATCGTCTGCGCCAATGGGGCGGAAACTCCCCGGCTCCTGCTACTTTCCGCCAATAGCGCTTTTCCGCACGGTCTGGCGAATTCCAGCGGGCTGGTGGGAAAGTATCTGATGCCGAACAGTAGCGCGATCGCCTATGGCGTTTTTGACGAACCGCTGAATGACTACAAAGGGCCCGCGGTCAGCCGTGTCTGTCATGACTTCTACGAACTAGACGCGAAGAAGCTGGGCTTTTACGGCGGTGGCGGGCTCGATGCCCGTTTCGATTTCACCCCTGTGGCCTTTGCCATGAATGGGCTGCCACCGGGCACGCCACGCTGGGGAAAAGAGTTCAAGAAGGCGCTGCAACAGAACTTCACGCGCACCATGGAGATTTTCTGCCATGCCACGTCGCTGCCCGTTGCCAGCAACAGTTTTTCCCTCGATCCGGACGTGAAGGACGCCTGGGGCCTTCCCGCTTTGCGCATGACCTATAAAGATCATCCCAACGACTTGAAGATGATGGAGTGGATGGTGGAGCGCGCGATGGAAATTCTGGACGCCGCCGGCGCGAAAACCAAGTGGCATGCTCCCATCACGGAGACGCAATTTGCCGTGCACCTGCTGGGAACCTGCCGCATGGGCCAGGATCCAAAAACGTCGGTGATCAATCCGGACCATCGTACGCACGACGTCCCCAACCTCTTCCTGTGCGACGGCAGCAGCCTGGTTACTTCAGGCCGCGGCCAGCCCACCATGACCATTCAAGCGATGGCTTACCGCGCGGCCGACCGCATCACCGCGCTTGCGAAGCGCGGCGATCTGGCGGGCTCGGCCGAACACGCGACGTGAACCTATCAGGCGGTCCTCTGTATAATGCTGGTTCTAACTCTGATCCTTCACGAACTCCCGGAGGCGCCATGAAGAAATTGAAAAATTACTCAGCGATGTTCCTTTTGTCAGCGGCGGCCATCTTCCTCTTCGCAGGCGGCATAAACGCCGGGCGCCCACAGGAGCACGCCGCCGCGCCAACGACGGATCAGACGAAGACCGCCGAGCAGCAGTTCAAGAACATTCAGGTGCTGAAGAGTATTCCTGCCGGCCAACTCATCCCCTCCATGCAATTCATCACCGCTTCGCTGGGCGTGGAGTGCGATTTTTGCCACGTCGAGCACGCCATGGACAAGGACGACAAGAAAACCAAGCTCGCCGCACGCAAGATGATTACGATGGAGCTTGCCCTGAACCAGGCACACTTCAACGGAGAAGTCGAAGTCACCTGCTTCACTTGCCACCGCGGCACCGCACATCCGGTCGGAATCCCAATTCTCTCCGCCGAACCCGCCGCCAAGCCCCAACATGTTCACGATGAAGAGGGCGAAGCCCACCCCGGCTTGCCCACCGCCGATCAGGTGCTGGACAAGTATCTGTCCGCCGTGGGTGGCGCGGATGCCGTAAATAAAATCAAAACGCGCGTGCAAAAGGGAAAGCTTGATGCCTTCGGTACGCAGTATCCGGTGGAAGTTTATTCGGAAGCCCCCGATAAGCGCGTCTCTATCTCGCACCCTCCACGCGGAGAAAGCGTGACCGCCTTCAACGGCGAAGCCGGCTGGCTGGCCATGCCGAACGCTGTCCATCGCATGACTGCTGCGGAAGCAGAAGCCGCGCGCATTGACGCCCAACTCCACTTCCCCGTTCAGCTGCGCGAACTTTACAAGGATTTTCAGGTGCGTCCCGGCGAGGAGATTGCCGGCCGGCCCACGGTTCTTGTCAGCGCCAAATCACCGGGCAAACCCGATCTGCGCCTCTATTTTGACCAAGAGAACGGTTTGCTGCTGCGCTTGATCCGCTATGCGGAAACTCCGCTCGGGCGCAACCCCACGCAAGTTGATTACGCGGACTACCGCATAGCCGATGGAGTGAAGATCCCCTGCAAGTGGACCTTGACGCGGCCCAATGGCAGTTTCACCATTCAAATCGATGAAGTGCAGCAGAATGTTCCCGTGGATGAAAAGCTGTTCGTGATGCCCAGCGAAAAGCCGGCGCAATAGTCTCGGTCAGGTGAATCGTTTGGCTCGCGCTCGGTGAGAAAAATCAAGGGCCGCGAAAAATCGCGGCCCTCTCTCGCGAGTGCGCTAGGTTTCCGGTCAGAAGCGGAAAATCAGGCCGCCAACGAAATTCCCTCGGTCCAGATAATTCCTCACCTTCGCGTTATAGCAGCCATAGAACGGATCGCAATACTGTCCGATGGACGAGCTGCCATACGTCGGCAGAAAGCGAATGTCACCGCGCAAACCCACATGGCGATTGAGGTAGTACTTCACCCCGCCCCCCACGCTATAGGAAAACGCCGTGCGATTCGGAGTCGTGCTCGTTTCAACGCTCCCAGCGGTGGCCACGGTGCTATTGGAATCGTGGGTGAAGCCCAGGCTGGCGGCTGCGTACGGCCGCAGTTTGTGCTCACTTCCGCGAAACATATACAGTCCGCCAAACTGGAATTGATCGATATTTGAATCGTAAGCCTTGAAGTATTCCAGCGTGGTGATGTCGTGGGCGGAGTAAGACGTGTTGTTGCGGTCCCACATGAATTCCAGTTGGAAATTTTCCGTCAGGTTGTAGCCCAGAAAACTCCCGTAGGACAGGGCATCGTTCACGCGCAAGCGGTCCACAAGCGCCGACGATCCACCACCCACGCTGGAAAGCACGCTGATGGGATAAGAGCCGGAGGTCTCATAACCGACAAAGGGAGATATCTCAAATCGTCCTTGGGCTTTCGTGGAAATGGCCATCAACAAAAACGCCGCGACTGCAAGAATCCATGCGGTCCGGTTCTTCATCGCTTGTTTTTCTCCTGTGTGCCGGTGGGATCAGGCTGCTGGTCCTGCTTACGGACTCTCATGCAAAGCCGCGCTATCCCCCATTCGATGGGCGCCAAAATCGCAGCAGCGCCCCATTGGGCTAAACCCGGAAATGGGCGCGGAGTTTCCCGGGTCACAGCCCATACTCTCAACCACTCTCAGTCTCTTAGATGAGGCTATGGACGGACGAAGTTGCGTATCTCTATGGCTGCTCTAACCAATTGAAATATAGATAGTTAACAATGTCTTTGGGAGCGTTTGAACGGTGGCGCTGGGCAGGCGGACACAATGACCCTCTACGCTCTACTTCTTCTTCTCGCCCCCTGCCGTAGATGGCTTGCTCTCCGCTCCCTTCGCTCCCCCTTCACCACCAGCCTTTGCTTCTCCCGCCTTGCCCTCCTCGGGCGAAGCGGCTACGGGAGCTTCCGCGGGTTTCTGGATGTACTGAACAATCAGCGAAATGCGGCGGTTCGACGGATCAAGAGGTGCGTCTGGCTTCCGCAATCGCTGATCGGCAAATCCGCGCACTTGGGTGACCTGATCTTCCCGCATTCCTTGCAGCATCATCAGCCGCCGCGCGGCGTTTGCGCGATCCGCGGACAATTCCCAATTGCCGTAGGGGGCGCCCGGCGGATAGGGCTTGGAGTCCGTGTGCCCTTCGATCGCCAGGTGATTGGGGAGCTTGCCGAGTTCCTGCCCCAGGAGCTTCACCAGGCCGCTGCCATCCGTGCTCATCTTGGCGCTGCCGCTGTCGAAGAAGGTTCCCGTAGCGGATTCGGTTAGCTCGATGCGCAAACCTTCGTTGGTCACCGTCATGTCAATGTGATTCTGCAGCTTGTCGAAATTCGGCACTTCGCGAATAGCTTTCTGCAGTTGCTCTTTCAATTCGTGCATGTTGTCTTTGGTGACGATGAAATTCTCGCCGGAGCCCACCATATCGCTGCCGACCAGCTTGGAACTGCCGGTGGGGTCTTTGAAGTAGCCGCCAATGGCCACCTGGATCTGCTTGCTGCTGTTCATCAGCCACAGCACGATGAACAACGCCATCATCGCCGTCACAAAATCGGCGTAAGCCACTTTCCAGGCGCCGCCGTGATGCCCACCATGGCTGATTTTTTTCTTGATGATAATCGGTGGGGGGGCTGGCATAGAGGTCAGCTCTTTTCCGCAGGGGCCTCAGTAGGCGCAGCATCCGCGGGAGCCTCGCCGCCGCCGCCCTTGAGGTATTTCTCCATATCCTGGAAAGACGGCCGCACGTGTCCCGGAATCGCGCGGCGTCCAAATTCGACCGCGATGATGGGCGGCGAGCCCTTGATGAAGCTCACAATCACGACGCGCACCACGTGGTAGTAGGCGTGCTCGTCTTCCGTCGCTTTGGCCATATTCTGGGCCACCGGCCCAACGAATCCGTAGCACAACAGAATCCCCAGAAATGTGCCCACCAGCGCGGCGGCTACTTTGTGCCCAATCTCTTCCGGCGGTCCGCCCAACGCTCCCATGGTGATCACCACGCCCAGCACCGCGGCAACGATGCCTAACCCGGGGAGGGAATCCGCCATCGTGGAAAGCGCGGTGACCGGTTGCTCTGCTTCGTGATGGTGGACTTCCATGTCCAGTTCCATCATCTGATCCATATCGAAGGGTTCCACGCCGCCGCCTGCCGCCATGCGGATGGTGTCGCAAACGAATGGAAGCAGGTGGTGATCCTTCAGGAATTGCGGGTATTTGGAAAGGACAGGGCTCTCGGCCGGGTTATCGCTGTCCGTTTCCAGCGCCATCAGCCCTTCTTTGCGCGCACGGGAAAACAGCTCGTACAGCATCTTCATGGTTTCCAGATAACGGGGCGTGCTGTACTTCGAACTGCCGAATACCCCGCCCAATCCTCCGGCGATTTTCTTCAGGATGAAGAGCGGGTTGGCGATCAGCACCGTGCCAATGGCTGCGCCACCGATGATGAGGAGCTCCGCGGGCTGCAGAAGAACGTGCAGGTTCCCCTTCTCCATCAGGTAGCCCCCCACGATGGCCCCAATCACCAAAACGATGCCGATTATTACGAACATAGCGCAAGCACCCGCAAACTCGCCTCGCTTCTCAACTGCTGACCAGTGCGATCTGCCCTTTTCCCGCTTCGCTGCTCTTCTTCAGCGCCGTTTCGGCGCGCCGCACGATCGACTCCACCGAATCGTGGTCATGCGCTGGTGTCGCTCCCGCCGAAACCGTGACCCTCAGCATGTCTCCCCACCAGGAAATCCCCGCGTGTTGCACCATCTTCTGCAAGCGCTGCCCGACCGTCGTCACGTCGCTTTCACTGCATTCCAGGAGGATGGCGAGGAACTCGTTCTCTTCCCAGTGCCCGATGAAATCCGTGGGGCGCAAACCGTTTTCCAGCGTCTGGCCCACGACGCGCAGCGCGGCATCCAATGCCGCCTGGCCGTACCTTTCGCGCAGTTTGGAGAGATCATCAATCGCAAAGCACAGTACGCAAAAGGGCACGGGATGCTCGGCATAAAGGGCGAGGTGCTCCCGCAAATGGGCTTGTATCCGGCCGTGATTCAGCAAGCCGGTCAGCCCGTCGATGCATCCGTAAGCGGCAAGTTTGTTCTGTCGCCGGTCCAGTCTGGAACTCGATGCCAGCTCTTCGAGTATCTCCACCGCCCCTTGTATGGAACCCCGCTCATCCCGCAAGGGCACGGTGCGCAGCCGCACTGCGAGGAAGTGGCCGCCTTTGTTGCGTAACGAAGCGCGCGTTACGACTGGGCGCCCTTCCCTCATTGTCTCCAGCAGCGGGATCGAAGTCCCCTCGAGCGGATTGTTTTCCGCATCCGTGTGTTCCAGGAATCGGTCCTGGCAACGGTGGCCCAGCACGTCTTGCCGCAGATACCCTGTGATACGCTCCACGCCCGCATTCCAAAAGAGGATCTTGCCCTCGCGGTCCACCATGTACACTCCGACCGGGAGGTTTTCCAGGATCAAACGATAGAGCTCGCTATCGGGCAGAGACATTCCAGACGCACGCCAAACGTCAAAAGGAACAGGGCACGTTCGTTTCCATCAGCAGCGCCCCTAAACGCGCGCCATCCATTGCAATTTCATAAGGGAAGGGAAGAGCGAGGATCGAGCCGCGTGCCATCTTGGCCGCCACCGTTCCGCATGGGGACACATTCCAATTCAGCCCTGCTCAACGAGTCGCGGTGAGTTCGGGTTCATTCGCGCGCGAAATACTTGAAGGGATTACCTGCGAAGGTCCAACTGGAAGGAATAACTTAGAACTGATAACTGAAAACTCAGAACTGATTTCTGGTGGGCCTGGGTGGACTTGAACCACCGACCTCGCCCTTATCAGGGGCGCGCTCTAGCCACCTGAGCTACAGGCCCGTACACTGCGTGGCAAACAACCATTCTACTTTATCGTACTAGCCATTTCCTGGCAATTCGCTCGCTCGCTCCTCCCAAGTTTCCACCTTACGCGAACGCTCCACTCACCCGCCCGGCGCATGCACGGTGATCCCGGCTTCCTCCAGCGCGCGGCGCACCGCCGCAGCAATTTGCGCTGCTCCCGGCGTGTCGCCATGAATACAGATGGTCTCCACCTTAAGCGGAATTACCGCGCCATTGGCCGCCATCACGCTTCCTTCTCTGACGATGCGAACGGCTTGTGCGGCAGCTTCCGCGGAATCGTGCAGCAGCGCATCGCGAAATGTCCGCGCGCGCAAGCTGCCATCCGCTTCATATTTGCGGTCGGCGAAGCCCTCTGCGGCCACTGCAAAACCCGCCGCGCGAAATTCCTTCAGCATCACGGATCCCGCCAGCCCCACCAGCACCACATCCTTTCGCCACCGCGCCACTCCCTCCGCAATTGCCCGCGCAATCGAGCGATCCCGCGCCGCCTGGTTATAGAGCGCGCCGTGGGGCTTCACGTGGCCGATGCGCGCACCACATTGCGCCGCAATCTCCGCCAGCGCGACAACCTGTCTGTAAACGGACGCCGCAAGCTCCTCGCCGCTCAGTGCCAGCGCAATGCGACCGAAATTCGCACGGTCCTCGTAGCCCGGGTGCGCTCCGATGGCCGCACCGCAGCGCTGTGCCTGTTCGATGGTCGCGCGCATCATTGACGCATCTCCGGCGTGCCCCCCGCAGGCGATGTTCGCGGAAGTCACCTGCCGCAGAATAGCTTCCTGCGTGCCGTCCGCCAGAGCTTCCGGCAATTCTCCTACATCGCAATTGAGATCCACGCGCATCATGCGAAAAGTTCTTCCCCGGAGTTCAAAAGCCGTTGCTGCGCGATCCACAACGTCCGCGCTTCTTCCAGCGAAACGTGCGTAAACGTGATTTCATCACGCGGGCGCAGTTGCCCGATGCAGTGCAGATCCGCTCCGATCACGTTGGCGATTTTCGGGTAGCCGCCGGCCGTTTGCTGCTCCACAAACAAAACAATGGGCTGCCCGGACGGAGTCACCTGCACCGCTCCCAGCGAAACGCCCTCGCTGATCATCTCGCGCGGCAATTTCAGCGCCAGCGACGCGCCCTCCAGCCGCAAGCCCAACCGGTCCGAATCCTCGCTCACGCGAAACGTGCCCTCGTAAAAGGCGCGCACCGTTGCTTCCGAAAACCAATCCGCCTGCGGGCCCCTCGTCACGCGCAAACACTTTCCCGGCTTCAGCGTCTCCAGCACCTGCGCCGAAATTCTCCTGCGGCGAGTCCTTTGCTCCGGCGCACCGAATTGCAGCGCGTCGCCCTTGCGCAAAGCGCGCCCGGCAAAACCTCCCAGGCCGCTCAGGAGATGCGTCGAAGAGCTCCCCAGAAATTCGTCCGCGTAAATGCCACCCGCGATGCACAGATAACAGCGCGCCCCCGCGCGCGTCAATCCCAGTTCAAGCGTCCCTCCGGGCCGCACCGCATGCGGAATCCACATCTCGATCGGCTGGCCATTCAGCTTCGCGCCAAAATCCGCACCGGCCAAAGCGATGATGCCGCCCTCCGGAAATAGATATCGCCCGCCCACCAGCGTCATTTCCAGCGCCGCCGCGCCAGACTCATTTCCTACCAGCAAATTTCCGAGCCGCAGCGCCACGGGATCCGCCGCTCCCGAGGGAGAAACGCCGAGCGCGCCAAAGCCCGGCCGGCCCAAATCCTGCACCGTCGTCATCCAGCCCGGATTTTCCACCAGCAGGGAACTCATTGCGGTGGCCACGCGGCAAACTCTTTGCGCGTGATCGCGCGGAAGCGCACTTCGTCGCCCACGGCGATCAAGCCCATTGGCTGGCGCTCTTTGCAAAAGAGTTCCAGCGGCGTTCGTCCGATCAGCCGCCACCCGCCCGGCGTCGCGAAAGGATACACCGCCGTCTGCGTCCCAGCGATTCCCACGCTCCCCGCCGCGACTTTTTTTCTCGGAGTCGCCAGGCGCGGCGTGGCAATCTCTGCCGCCAAATCGCCCAGATAGGCAAAGCCCGGCGCGAATCCCAGAAAATAAGCGCGGTAGCTTCGCGACAAATGCAATTCAATCACGCGGGAAACGGGAAGGTTATGCGCGGCGGCCACTTCGTCAAGATCCGGACCAAACTCACCGCCATAGCACACGGGAATCTCCACAACGCGAGGCTGCGGCAACGCCATTTTCTCCGCGCGCTCTTCGTAGCGGCGCAGCGAAGCTTCGACTTCCTGATGATCCACTGCGCAAGAATCGAAGGTGACCAGCAGGGAACAATAAGCCGGCTGCAGATTACGCACCCAGGCGGGTGGTTCTTCCTGCAGCAGGCGCAACAATTGAAACACGCGCCGGTGGCTTTCGAGCCCGATCTCCTCGCCCAAATAGACGAGCATCGCCTGGTCGCTCGCCGCGCGAAATTCCACGTGCTTCTCCGTCTTACTGCACAAATCCGATGTTTGCGGGGGGCGTGCTGCCCTCCGGGCCTTCTTTGATCGGTCCATACTGCGCCTCGAAGCGCGCGATGTTTTCGCCTAGCGCCCGCCAGATGCGCTTGGCGTGGCCGGGGCTGACGATCACGCTGGCCAGCAGCTTGCCCTGCAATGCATTGGGAAAGACGTACACGAAATTCAGCGTGAACTCTTCGGCATGGTGGTGAATCATCACCAGGTTGCTGTACAGCCCCTGTAGTTCCTTCTCGTCGGCCTTGATTTGAACTTGTCCCGGCGGCGGTGCCTGTTTTTCGTCCATGATTTTTCTCCCGGTATTCCTCTCCAAAGTATCACAGCCTTCTTTGTTTCACGGCAATCTGGCGCTAGCCGGCAGTGGCTCAGTTTCCGATTCGCGGGCGAATCGGGACTTGGCCGGAGACCACTAAGTTTTCGGAGGCGAATTGACCGGCCCGATTTCAGCATTGTGGGTATTATCGCGATGTTTCGCTATTTACTGGTGGCCGCCGGGCTACCAGAAGGGCTTGGCTCCACAAAGCGTTCGATTAGAGTCCAACATGAATCGAAAATTTGATTGCGAAATCTTTGGTTTGCCGCTTCAAGCGCAATATCCTTTTCCTGAAGAATCTTGCGATTCCAAATCAAACGTTCGGAGCCAATCGGCAACAACCGTACTTCTTTCAGGTAATCTTCAAATACCGTCGGCAGACCCGTTTCGTAGGGCGCAAGCCATAGCAACGCACGATTCATCCTTCGACAACCCTCCGGAAGACCTATCTGATAAGTGACGATGGACCGGGCTGCGGCGATTACCTTTCTGACTGCGGAGTCCCGCTTGCTGGGGTTGCTCATTTCGCTTTCTCCGGCGGTTATAATCCACCGCCCATTTTGTAAGTCGCTGTCGCAGCGATTCAAGCGAAGCTCGACAGAATTTTCCATTCTAACAGTTGTTTGCAGGTAGCGACGCACACGACTTTAATCGATTCGTCCCGATTCTAATCCGTTCGCGGTAACCGGTGAAGTTGCTCCCAGTAGCCAAGTTATAGGTAAGGCGTAACCGGAAGCTGACCCAGTACCCGCTGGCCGCCGGGCTGATACCATTGCCGCGGCCCCAAATTGGCGGCCAGAAATGGCGCCCTTCCCGCCGTGGCCGGGTTGTGCGAAGATTTTTGTGTTGCCATGACAGCCACCGCGCAACGGAGCCGCACTATGCGCAAGTTTCTTCTTGCCTGCGCCCTCGGTTTGATTTTCCTCTCGATTGGATTTGCCGCGTTTCACAAACAGAATGGGACGATTCCGGAGGAAGAGAAACAGCGCAAGAATCCCATCGCGCCCTCGGAAGCCGCTTTGAACGCCGCCAAGCAGATTTACTCGGACCAGTGCGCCAATTGCCACGGTGACACCGGCAAGGGCGACGGCTCTGACGCCATGATGTACGACCCCGGCCCCGCCGATCTCACCGACGCTTCCCACATGAAAAAGGTGACCGACGGGGAGATCTATTACCAAATAACCGAGGGGCGCAAGCCGATGCCTTCGTTCAAGAAGCGCCTGACGGACGAGCAACGCTGGGAACTTGTGCTGCTGGTGCGCTCCTTCGCTAATCCTCCAGCGAAGCATTGAAACCTGCGATACGGCGCCGCTTGTTTTACTTCACCGCACCTAACGCCGTCGCCACTTCCTTCACGTCCGGCACCACGGGAATGTCGTAATTTTTCGCCCAGGCCACTTTGCCCTGCTTGTCAACGATGAAAATGGCGCGGCCGGTGGTGCCTTTTTCACCCAGATACACGCCGTACTTCTCGCCTGTCGCGCCCTTGGGATGAAAATCTGCCAGCAGCGAATACTTAATGCCCATTTTCTCCGCGTAAGCCTTGTGCGACCACACGCTGTCCACGCTTATGCCGAGCACTTCCGCATCCAGCGTTTCAAACTGCTTCATGTCGTTCACGAAGCAGGCGTGCTCGTTGGTGCAGACCGGGCTCCAATCCAGCGGGTAAAACACCAGCACAACTTTTTTCTTCCCGGCAAAGTCCGAAAGCTTCACTTCCTTCTGGTTCTGATCCTTCAAGGTAAAACCCGGCGCTGTGTGACCGATCGACAAGCTCATAGTGTGTTCCTTTCCGTCGTTGGAATTGCCGCTCAGCATCTTACCGAATCCCGGGCTTGCGCGCCAAACTCGCGCTTTCCTTGTCGGCGCAAAATGAGAATGTCCGGTTTGTGCAAAGTAGAAATGTCCGGTTCCATAGATGGCCGAGGGGCCTATGGAAACGGAGCGGATCGCCTTGAG